>Ga0308007_10000598_pt1 | contig 16445 bp, 17 predicted proteins | sample Neamet71_FD_203152 | JGI IMG/M metagenome (GOLD analysis project Ga0308007, IMG submission 203152) | Marine microbial communities from water near the shore, Antarctic Ocean - #71 | ecosystem: Environmental > Aquatic > Marine > Unclassified | place: Southern Ocean | collected 2014-06-07
GGTATTCCTATTATGGCTGCTAATATGGATGGGGTAGGTGAATTGGGCGTTGCAGAAAATCTTTCAGAATTTAGTATGATCACATCTTTAACTAAACAACATGATGTAAAAAAACTTAAACAATATAAAAACTTAAAATCAATTTATAAAAATATAGCTTTAAGCACAGGCATAAAGAAAGAAGATTTTGAACAATTAGGTAAAGCTTTAAAAGAATTCAGTTTTATAGGATTTATTTGTGTTGATGTAGCCAATGGATACTCAGAGCGCTTTAGTAGTTTTATAAAAGCTGTAAGAGAAAAATACCCAACTAAAACAATAATAGCTGGAAATGTGGTAACAGCAGATATGACCCAAGAACTTGTGTTAAGTGGAGCTGATATAGTTAAAGTTGGTATTGGACCAGGGAGTGTCTGCACAACAAGAATTCAAACTGGAGTTGGGTATCCTCAATTGAGCGCTGTTATGGAATGTGCTGATGCTGCTCATGGACTAGGAGCTCATATTATTGCTGATGGCGGATGTACTTGTCCCGGTGATGTTGCGAAAGCCTTTGGTGCCGGTGCTGATTTTACAATGTTAGGAGGAATGTTAGCTGGTCATGATGAAGGAAAAGGAAAATTGATTAAAGAAAATGGAAAAAAATTTATTGAATTTTATGGATCAAGCTCATTAGTAGCTAATAAAAAACATTATGGTGGTCTATCAAACTACAGAAGCAGCGAAGGTAGAACTGTTAGGGTAAAATATAGAGGCAAGATAAAAGATACTATCTTAGATATCTTAGGTGGAATTAGAAGTAGTTGTACGTATGTTGGAGCACCTTCGTTAAAACAATTGAGTAAATGCACGACGTTTGTAAGGGTTACCAATCAGTTTAATAAAACTTTTGTTGAATAAATTATAATTTTTAATGAAATTCTTTAGAAGAAAATTTATAAAACTCTTGAGTTTTTCATATTTATCAACAATATTGTTTCCATATAATTTACTAAATGCTGTTACAAAAAGAATAATCAATCCAAATCTTACAGATAAGCAAAAAAAAATTATGATCGAGGAAGCTACAGAGAAGCCTTACTCTAGCCCTTTAAATCAAGAGAGCAGGGAAGGTTTCTTTCATTGTGCTAATTGTGGTGCAAAATTATTTGCATCAAATGCAAAATTTGACAGTGGGACCGGTTGGCCATCTTTTACAGAGTCACTACCTGGAGCTTTCAAAACTAAAATTGATTATTCTTTTGGAATGAAAAGAGTAGAATATCATTGCGCTAATTGTGGAGTGCACCATGGACATGTTTTTGATGACGGTTCAACATCGACACAAAAAAGATTTTGCAGCAATGGCTTGTGCTTAATTTTTAAACCTAAGAATTAATATTTTAGGATATTCTTTTCCAGAGCATACTAGTAAGCAAATAAAATAATATTACTCCTACAAAATAGTTCCACTCTAGCCCATGTTTAAAATGAATATTTCCAGTTATTATTAAAACAGGAATACTTAAAATCGCAATAAATATTAAAATAAAAACTAATAAAATTTTTAGTTTTAAAATATTTGGATAAAAAAAATCTTTTAATCGATTTTTCAGTTTATAAAAATTTATAACTAGTATGCTTTGAGCAATTATTTCAAATATAATAAAACCCACTAAAACAACTCTTCTTAAAAGTTTAAATATCTTTATATCTGTCTCCAGTCCGAGTAAAATCGAGTGAAGTGCCAAAAATAAAGCAGATAAAACACCAAAAATCATAAAACTATTTTTTTTAGAATTAGTATTTTTAAAATGGTTTATTACAATGTTATTTTTATGCCAGTAAAAACACAGAAGAGTTGCGGTTATGATCATGCTGGGTTTAAAGATTAAATATTGAGGAAAAGTTCTTGAAGCTCTGCTTATAGACAAGCTTCCGTCTAAATAAGGAATAGTAAATCCAGATCTCCCTATTTGGTCCACTGAAAAGAAAGTGTCATTAAGTATGTGGAAGTTTACAGAGATTAAAAGACAGATATTTATAGCAATAAGAGGGGTCAAAAAAATCCAAAGACTCAAGGACCGAATTTGAGTTATTTCTTTCATCGTTATATTAAATTATTTTTTCTTATTTCGTTTTCTGGCTCTTCTTTTTTTGGAGCCAATTTTTCTTCTGCCTCTATGCTTTTTTGGATATCCCATAATTTAATCTTTTTTATACTCTTAGTTGTTTAAAATCTATATAATGTTAAAACTACCGTTTAATTATACTTAAATTATGAAAAAGTCCATAAGTACACTTTTAAAACATAGCTCTTTTAATAAAGTAAATCGTTCTGCGAATCCAGCAGTAGTACGTGCGTCAACTATATTATTTAATTCGATGCAAGAGCTAGCATCTCACGAAAAAAAAATATTAAACAATAGGCCAATCACGCATTACGCTTATGGTAGATACGGCAGTCAAACGACTATCGAGCTTCAAAAAATTGTCAAGGAACTTGAACAAGCTCATCATGTTTTTCTACATTCTACTGGTTTTGGATCAGTATCGTTAGCTTTTATGGCTTTGTGTCAATCTGGAGATGAAGTTTTAGTTGGTGATAATGTTTATTATCCAACTAGGGAAATAACAGAAAAGCTATTACCTAAATATAATATTAAAACTAAATACTACGATCCAAACAATATTGAGGATTTGCAAAGCAAGATAACAAAAAAAACAAAATTAATTTTCGTAGAAAATCCAGGTAGTATAACTTTTGAATTTCAGGATCTTAAAGAAATTATTAAGCTGGCAAAAAAAAATAATATCATAACAGCAATGGATAATACTTGGGGCACGCCATTATACTTTAAACCCTTGTCACTTGGTTTTGATCTTTCTATTTCCTCCGCAACCAAGTATTTTTCTGGACATTCAGATGCTATGGGGGGGACGTTAGCAGTTAATAAAAAAACTTATAATAAAGTGAAATTTTGTGACAAACTTTTGGGAAGCAGATTGTCTGCCGATGAGGCATATTTAATCATAAGAGGTATTAGAACATTAGATGTAAGATTAAAAGCACATAGTGAAAATACAATTAAAGTAATTAATTTTTTAAAAAAACAAAAAAAAATCAAAGAAATTTTATATCCACATAAAACTAGCTCTAAAAATTATAAAATGTGGAAAAAATATTACTCTGGCGCCACAGGTCTTTTTTCAATACTTGTAAAAGCTAAAAGCAAAGCTTCTGTTTTTAAATTTGTAAATAAATTAGAACTTTTCGGTATTGGGTATAGCTGGGGAGGTTTTGAAAGCCTAGCTATTTATCACGACATATCTAAAAGTAGAAAATTTTATAAGTTTGGAAAAAATGAACACTTAATTCGAATACATATTGGGTTAGAAGACCCGAAAGATTTAATAGCTGATTTAAATAATTCTTTGAAATACATTAAGTAAATATCTTAAGCTGTTCTTAAAACAGGTTTTTCATCAATAGGCAGATGAACAAAACCTGCGAAAACTGAGAGTAATATGGAAAGGTACCAAGCATAATCATAACTACCATAATTATCAAAAAAATACCCTCCTAAATAAGCACCCAGAAACGAACCAACTTGGTGACTAAAAAATACAATTCCAAAAAGTGTTCCTAAATATTTTGTACCAAATATTTGTGCCACGATTCCATTTGTAGGTGGAATGGTTGCAAGCCATAGAATTCCAAACAATACTCCAAAAGCTAATGCCGTGAATGTTGATGAAGGTAAAAATAGAAACAAAACAAGAATTACTCCTCGAGAAAAATAAAGAATACTTAGCAAAATTTTCTTACTATATTTTGAAGCAAGAAAACCCATTCCTATAGTTCCAAAAATATTGAAAAAGCCAATTAAAGCTAAAATTGCGGCAGCCGTCCACTCAGGTAAACCTTTCTGCTGAATGTATCCTGGAATATGCGTTGCAATTAAAGTGATTTGAAAACCACAAACAAAGAAACCAGCAACTAAAAGCATATAACCTTTGTGCTTAAAAGCTTCGCTTATAGCCTTAAAAGTTGTTTGATCTCTCGTAAAAGAATTGCTTGTTGTTTCTACGTATTCTTTTTTAAATAAAAATAAAGAACAAATAGTTGCAAAAATTAAAAAATACATGAAGTACTGAACAGTATTTTGCCAACCGTAAGAATTGTTAGAAAATTTTGTAAATAATGGCATTATAAAAAAACCAATCGAAGCAGATCCAGTTACTATTCCTACAGATATTGTTCTATTTTTATCTGAAAAATATTTTCCAACAGCTGCAACGGGAACTGATACAGCGGTGCCACCAAGTGCTGTTCCAATTATAACACCCATACTTATTATAAAAATTGAGTTAGATGCGGGTTGGATTAAAACAATATAACAACCAAAAAAATATAGTATAAAAGCAATGAATGCAGCTCTGTTGGAACCATATTTATCCGCAACCATTCCAAATAAGGGCGCTGTAATACCCCAAAAAAGCATTTGTACACCAATCGCTAATCCAAATTGTGTTCGACTAATCCCTAAGTCGTTCTCAAAAAACTGATAAAATAGACCCCAAGTTTGTCTTACACCCATAGAAACAAGCACGACTAAACTTGCTGCGATTAAGACCACTAAAGCTTTTCTGTTTTCAAAAAATTTTTCTGGCATAAAATTTATATTTTCTCTTTTTTTAAAGTAATTTTCAATCTTATTAACAAATACATCTAAGAGTTGTGTGAATTTTAATTGAATTACAGGCTTAGTATAATAGGTTAAGAATAACCAAGGAAATTAAATGTTTTCAAATAAATTAAATAAAAAATTAGATCAATACCATTTATTAAACCATCCATTCTACAAATCTTGGAATGAAGGAAAATTAACTAGAGAAATTATTAAGGATTATGCTGAACAATATTACCAACATGTAAAAGCATTCCCTAGATACATCAGTGCAACACATTCTTTATGTGAAGACATTGAAAAAAGAAAAATTCTTTTAGAAAACTTGAACGACGAAGAAAACAAAGATGGAGATCATCCAAAACTTTGGAAAAATTTTGCATTAGCGATGGGAGCAGATGCTAAAAAAATAGAAGAAGTTAAGGCTGATCAATTTACAAAAGATATGATTGATAATTTTTTCAAAAATGGAAGATCAACTTATGCAGAAGGTCTCGCTTCTTTATATACTTACGAAAGACAAATTCCTGAAATAGCAGAAACAAAAATCCAAGGTCTTAAAAAATACTATGGTGTATCATCGAAAGAAGGACTTGAATTTTTTGAAGTTCATAAAAAAGCTGACGTTCATCACAGAGTAGAATGTGAAAAATTACTAGACGCTCTTTCTGAAGAAGAACAAAGCAAGGCAGAAAAAGCGGCACTATCTACAGCTAAATGTCTTTGGAATTTTTTAAGTGGAATAGCAGTAAAACACAGTTTGCAAGTTGCCGCTTGATAACCAATCTATTTAATCTAAAATTTACAGTTACTGCTTCATGAATAAATCTTCCGATAAAAATTTTGGTGTAATCTTTTCAGTATTTTTTTTTTTAATTGGTTTATGGCCGCTCCTAAGTTTAAATCCGATAAGAGTGTGGTCTATATGTTTAGCTATTATATTTTTAGTTTTATCCTTTTTCCGGCCAAATATATTAAGACCATTAAACAACTCTTGGGTTAAGTTAGGAGAAATTCTTGGAAAAATAATTGCACCAATAATTATGGCATTAATTTTTTTTACTATTTTAACCCCAATAAGTTTTCTTGTAAGAATTCTAGGTAAAGATTTGCTCAAGCTTAAGTTTTCAAAAAAAAATTCTTATTGGATACAAAGAAAAAAAAATATCACCACAATGGACAAACAATTTTAATGATTGAGTTTATAAAAGAGTTTTGGGAATTTTTACAAGTTAGGAAAAAATACTGGTTACTGCCAATTATAATTGTTCTGGCTCTATTTGGAATTTTAATTGTTCTCAGTCAAGGTTCTGCTGTTGCACCATTTATTTATACAATTTTTTAGTGATTAATATTTTAGGCATATCATCTTTTTACCATGATAGCGCAGCTGCCTTAATTCAGGATGGAAAAATCTTAGCGGCAGCTCAAGAAGAAAGATTTTCAAGAAAAAAACATGATGAACGTTTTCCAAAAAATGCGATCAAATACGTTCTTGAAGAAGGAAATATAGAATTAAACCAAGTTGACTACATAGTTTTTTTTGAAAAACCGTTTTTAAAATTTGAACGATTACTCGAAACCTATTTGGCATTTGCTCCAAATGGACTAAAGTCTTTTTCTTTAGCTATGCCAATATGGTTAAGAGAGAAACTTTTTCAAAAAAAATATTTATTTGATCTTTTACAAGAGCTAGACAGAAATTTTAAAGATATTAAAAAAATTAAATTTTCTGAACATCATTATAGCCATGCTGCAAGTGCTTTCTATCCATCACCTTTTAAAGAGGCTTTAATATTAACCCTAGATGGAGTCGGTGAGTGGGCCACCACTACGGTTGCTCATGGAAAAGGTAATGAGATCACAATGCTAAAGGAAATTCATTTTCCTCACTCTTTAGGTCTTCTTTATTCTGCTTTTACATATTATACCGGTTTTAAAGTGAATAGTGGCGAGTACAAAGTTATGGGTTTAGCCCCATACGGTAAACCAATTTATAAAGATTTAATTTTAAAAAATTTAATTGACGTAAAGAATGACGGCTCTTTTAGACTAGACATGAGTTATTTTAATTTTGCTACCGGTCTTACTATGACTAACAAAAAATTTGAAGATTTGTTTGGAAAGCCAGTAAGAAAAAAAGAAGATGAATTGCTTACTCAATTTCATATGGATATTGCCTCATCAATTCAAGCTGTTACAGAAGAAATTGTGGTTCGACTTACTAAGGACATTGCAAAAGAATATAACGTTAAAAATCTCTGTATGGCTGGTGGTGTAGCTTTAAATTGCGTAGCCAACGGTAAAGTTTTAAAAAAAAAAATATTTCAGAATATTTGGGTTCAACCAGCAGCAGGAGATGCAGGCGGTTCCCTGGGCGCTGCTTTAGCTTATTGGCATCAAGAACTAAAAAATGAAAGAATAATTGACCTAACAGACAGCATGAAAGGGTCTTATTTGGGACCAAGTTATGAAAATCCAATTATAGAAAAGAAATTAATATCTCTCAATGCTAATTATAAAAAGTGTACTGATGATGATTTGATGGACATTTTAGCCAATGAATTAAGTAAAGAAAAAACAGTAGGTTGGTTTCAGGGTAGAATGGAGTTTGGGCCACGAGCTTTAGGAGCAAGATCAATTTTAGCCGACCCAAGATCTGAAAGAACACAAAAAGAATTAAATTTAAAAGTTAAGTTTAGAGAAAGTTTTAGACCTTTTGCACCATCAGTTTTAGCAGAAGACGCAAGTAGTTGGTTTGATTTAGAAAATCCAAGCCCATACATGCTTTTAGTTGCTAATGTTAAAAAAAATATTCAAATACCCATGACGCACGACCAAGAAAAGCTTTTTGGAATAGAAAGATTAAATATCAAAAGATCAAAAATACCAGCAGTAACTCATGTTGATTACTCAGCAAGAGTACAAACAGTACATGAAAAAACTAATCCCAAGTACTATAAATTGATAAAAAAATTTAAAAGCATAACTGGTTGTCCAGTTTTAGTGAATACATCTTTTAACATAAGAGGTGAGCCTATTGTTTGCACACCTGAAGATGCATTTAAATGTTTTATGGGAACTAATTTAGATATTTTAGTAATAGAAAATTTTATTATGTATAAAGAAGATCAAGATAAAATATTAAAAAAATTCTATCAATCAGAGTTTGACCTTGATTAGATAATATAAGCATATTAATCCTTTTATTATTTTAAAATATGAAAAAAAAAACTAAAAACTTTGGATATTTTTTTATAACAATTATATTATTTTTTTTTATTAACTTTTTACTTTTTTCATTTAGTTATATTTCTTTAATAAACAATCAGGTATATAATTGGTTTTGGATTGAAAATATTCAAAAAACTTTATATTTTAAAGGTGGATTAAGAAACATATGGCAAGCCAATCATGAATGTATAGAATTTGATGAAGACTTACTTTACGTTCCTAAAGATGGAGTCTGTAAATTCGAAAATGCAGAATTTAAAACTGAACTTACTTTTAAAGATGGAATTAGAAATAATGCAAATAATGAAAATAATTTTCTAGATGAGTCAGCTATCGCAGTTATAGGTGACTCTTTTTCTATGGGCTGGGGTGTAAATGATAATGAGACATATTCTTCTGTGTTAGAAAGATTATTAAAGAAAAAAGTATATAATTTAGGTGTGTCAAGCTATGGAACTATTAGAGAAATAAAAAAAATAAAAAAAAGTGAAGTTTATCAAAAAATTGATACAATAATTATCCAATATGACCCAAATGATTATATTGAAAACACTCAACATAATTTTAAAAAAAAATATATTTACCAAGAATACGAAGTTTTAGCACCACAACAACAACAAACTAAAGATAAAATATTTTTTTTTCTTAAATATTCCAAAAAATCTTTTCGAATATTGTATCATGAAATAGTCAAATTTTTTTCTCCAGATAAATATGTAGATAAAATAGATCTAAGTAAACACTTCGAAGTAGTTGAAAAAATTATTTTTAAAAATTTAGATTATAAAAATAAAAAAATTATAATTCTATTTCCTGAAAATTTAAATATGACCTTTTATAACTTGCCAAAATCCTCTGACTATTTACATTTAATAAATTTAAATATGAAATCTAATAAATCAAATTTTTATACAATCGACGATCACTGGACAGCTAAAGGTCACGAGCATGTTGCACAAAGTCTATTTGAATTTTTTGTTAAATAAAATTAATCAAGAGTTAGAACACTGGCAGGATCAAGCTTAACATCGAACCAATTTAGCCTTACATCAAGGTGAGCACCAGTTGCTCTACCTGTTTTACCAACTGTTCCAATTATATCGCCCTGTTTAATATTTTGTCCTTTTTTTACATAAATGTCTTTCATGTGCATATAGAGTGTGCTCACTCCATGTCCATGATCAAAAATAACCGTCCCACCTGTGTAGTATAATTTTTTTTCAGAGAGTGTAACTACTCCATCAAGCATTGCTTTAACTTTAGTACCTTCTTTAGCTGCAAAATCTAACCCATAGTGAGGTGATTTGGGAATTTTATTCAGTATTCTCTGACTACCATAAACGCCAGTTATTATTGAATTATTAATTGGTAGTTTGAATTCATTAAAAAAAAAATTCAAATTACTGTCTACAGATCGCGCCTTTGAAATTAATTTGTTATCATTTTTAATTCTATCATAAACTTCTTTAGGGGGTGTGACTTGATTTTTTGGCAGGCCGTTAATTTTTTGTATTTTATATTTTTTATTATAAACTTTTTTTATTAGCTTTTTTGAAATACCATTTTTAATTAGTTCAATTGAAACATCAGTATATCTATCTTTGTCTAAACCAAAAACAAAGTAACCTTGGCTAGATACTTTAATTTTTTTTTTATCTATAAAAACTTTTGATTTAGGTTCGGTTTTTCCTACAATTAGGTTTCCTTGGTAAAATGTTCCTTTTAATTCAATCGCATATAACGGACATGAAATAAGAAATAAAATTACTGTTAATAAAAATTGATTCATTTATTGATTTGTATCATGAATGAATATGATTAAAATAAAAAAACATCAAAACTCTAAATTATGAATATTTTAAATTATATAAAAATATTAATTTTCTACATTATTTACAATAAAGTAAAAAAAATTATTAGTGTCAAAGATAATTTAAACGTTAAAACCACAAAAGCATTATTTGAAAATAAATATTCTTATAATATTTTTCAAATTAAAAATGCCACATTACATAACGCATCAGTTCATGATTGTGCTATAATTTCAGAAAATAAACTGATAGATGAAGCTTCATATCAGTACAGATACAATAAAGAAAAAAACATTTTTAATGGTCCAAGTTCAGAGAATATTACACTAAAAAATGGAACACCAAGATATAGAAAAAAAATTTCAGGAAGTGTCCTATCCACGTTAACCGGTGGTGCCGGCAAGCATAATTATTTTCATTGGTTGTTTGACGTACTTCCAAGAATAGCAATTTTAGAAAATAATAAAAAAATAGACAAACCAGATTATTATTTATTACCATCTTTAAAACACACTTATCAAAAACAGACACTCAAAAAATTAAACATACCTCTTTCAAAATTACTTGACGGTGAAAAAAATAAGCATTTTTCTTGTGACAAATTATATGTTGTAGACCATCCCTATAACTTTAATAACAATCCCAGTAAGTCAATTTCAAATATTCCTCAATGGATTATTAGTTGGCTTAAGGAAAAGTGTGAATTTGATAATATAAAAAATCAAAGTTATTTTGATAAAATCTATATAGATAGATCTGATTCATTACATAAAGAAAAAAGATTTTTAACTAACAACCATGATGTTCGAGAATATTTAAAAAGTATAGATTTTAAAATTTTAAAACTATCAGAACTTTCGTTTACAGAGCAAGTAGAAACTTTTAAGAATGCTAAAATAATAGTAGGATTACACGGAGCAGGGTTTGCAAATATTATTTTCTCAAGACCTGGAACAAAAATTATAGAGCTGCAGTCTTCAACAGCTGGAGATGTTATTCGTAATATAGCCCTTCAGTGTAATTTAAATTATAAAAAAATTAGTAAAGAATCTAGAAATTTAAGTCTTACTCACATGCAAGGAGACATCAACATAGATTTAAAAGAATTGGAAAAAGTAATTTTTGATAAATAGTTTTATACTATTAGATATGATAAAATTATAAAAATCAGGTATTTAATATAATGTCTTTAATTATTTAATTATTTTAATATAATTTTTAATAAGTTGTTTAAAATTTTGATAAAACCTATTATAAAAAGTAAAAATATAATTTGGCGGGGTAGCTCAGTTGGTTAGAGCGCAGGACTCATAAGCCTGAGGTCGGTGGTTCGATCCCACTTCCCGCTACCAACCATTGTAAGATGAGTAAAAAATTAAAAATATATTGTGTAACATTAAATCCGCTACATAAAAGTCTAATAGAAAAATTAGGCTATATACCCGTTGGCCTTGGTAATGAGAAGTTTTCAAATAATTGGATTCAAGACAAAACTGGAGATAGTATTTCAATCAAAAATAAGTTTTATGGAGAATATACTTTTCATTACTGGCTATGGAAAAACAATAAAATAAATTTTGATGGATGGACTGGATTTTGCCAGTACAGAAAATTTTGGAAAAAAGATTTAACAGAAAAAAAAATTAAAAATTTTGATGATTTCGACAAAACAATATTAAAAGAAATACCAACTGATTTAGAAAACTATGAAGCAATAATAGGTAAGAATTTTTTTGTTAACGACTTTAGATTTTCAAAGTTTATTAAACATAATTTTAAAGCTATGTTTTTCCAGCCAAGTTTATTTTTTGATAAAAACAAAAGAAATATAAAATTTCACTTTGACATGATGCATGGACACGGAAATTTAGAAAAAGCTATCCAAGTACTGGACAAAAAAGAGAAAGAAGATTTTAGAGACTTTGTTAATACCGAGGTTTCATTCAATCCTCAAAACATGTTTATATGTAAAAATAAAGAAATTCTTTTTTCTTATTATAATTCGTTATTTCCTTGGTTATTTAGGTGTGAAAAAATATTTGGGTTTAAAGATCTGAAAGGATTCGGGTTACAGAGAATCTATGGCTTTCTTGCTGAAAGATATATGTCATACTGGTTCAAGAAATATACAAAATATGCTATTTTGGATATTCAATTTAAAGATATCAGCGATTTTTTATAAATATTTATAATTTTTTTTAAAATCATCTAATGATTTTAGTTTTTTATCTTTTGATGAAATAAGTAATTTTTTGCTAGGCCATTTAATTTTTAATTTTTTATCTAGAGTATTGATACCATCCTCATACTGTGGCCTGTAATAATTTGTTAATTTGTAATAAATAATATTTTCTTTTTCATAACTGTAATATCCGTGTGCAAACCCTTCAGGAATATATAAGCTTAAACTGTTCTTTTCTGATAGAATTATTTTAAAATATCTACCAAACGTTTTAGATTCTTTTCTCAAATCAATTACACAATCTAAAATTTTTCCTTTAATTACACTAACATATTTGGCTTGTTGAAATTTGTGTTGAAAATGAAAGCCTCTCAGGGCATTTTTTCTTGAGTTTGTGCAATATTCAAAGACAAAATTTTTTTTCTTATTTATTTTTTGATCATGTGTTACACGAAGGTATCCTCTTCTATCCTTATAAACATCATGTCTAATTATTTTTAAGCCAACAAATTTTGTGTCAATTACCTTCATTTTATTTTTTATATAATTTTGTTAAGTTCATATCTTGTCTTAACGGAAACTCTCCCTTTGAGTATATTTTTTTTATATTTTTTTTATATTTTTTTGCGAAACTATGAATTGTTTGAGATTTCCCTCCAATATTATAAACACCTTTTTTGTCAAGTACTTTTAAAAAAATTTTTGCTACTTCATCTTGATAAATAAAGTTACTCATTACATTTGCATATGCTTTATCGTGAATAAAAGGTTTTTCTGTCATACACACTCTCAATATTAAAGAGTTTTTATACATCTGAACCGCTGCCTCGCCACCAAGCTTTGACCAACCATAATTGTTCCACGGCAATATCGGGTCTGTTTCTTTGTGATTACCTCTTTTTCCTGAATAGATATAGCTAGTTGAAAAATAAATAATCTTAATATTTAATTTTGAACATGCAACAACTAAATTTGCAGTCCCAATAATATTTAAATTTATACTAGTAGATATCTTTTTTTCATGGTCACTCATAGGCCTAGATAGACCTGCCAAATGAAGTAAATAATTTGGTTTTTCTTTTTTTAGGATTTTGACAATTGAATTAAAATTTAAAATATTCAATTTTTCTTTATTACAATATATAAAATTAAATTTAGATTTAATTTTTTTAAGCTCAAGAGCAAAACGGCCATCACCACCAGTTACTAAAATTTTTTTCATTTAATTTTTAAATAGGGAATCTAAGTAACGAGAATAATCACAATTTCCATAAAAACTTATTGCTTTTTTTATATGTGCTTTATTTATCCATTTATTCTGTAAAGCAATCTCTTCTATGCAGCCTATTTTAAAACCCTGTCTATCTTCAATTGCTGCAATAAAATTAGAAGTATTATTAAAATCGACTATTGAACCAGTATCTAACCAAGTTCCACCTCTACCAATGATTTCTGCACTAAGTTGATTTAAAGCTTTGTATTTGTTAAGCAAATCTACAATCTCAACTTCTTTTCTCTTCGAAGGCTTTAAAGACTTACTAAATTTTATAACTTTGTTGTCAAAAAAATAAAGACCAGTAACAGCTAATTTAGATTTAGACTTTTTCGGTTTTTCGACAATGTTTACAATTTTATTTTTTTTATTCGTGGTAGCTATTCCATATAAAGAAGAATTTTTTACAGGATGCAAAATTATTTTTGCTCCTTTAGAAATTTTGGCACATTGTAATAATTTACTAGTTAGACTTTGACCGAAAAAAAAATTATCTCCTAGAATTAAAGCTACTGGGTCTTTATTTATAAATTTTTCGCCAACTATAAACGCATCAGGTAAACCTTTAGGTTTTTTTTGCTCAGCGTATGTGATTTTAATACCTAAGTTATTTCCGTTCGGTAAAACTTTCTTAAACTGCTCAACTTGTCCTTCATTTACTATTATTAATATATCTTTGATTTTTGAAAGCATAAGAACTGAAAGAGGGTAAAAGATAAGCGGCTTATCATATAAAGGTAGAAGTTGTTTGTTTACAGCCTTTGTTACTGGACTCATCCTTGATCCTGTGCCGCCCGCAAGTATGATGCCTTTTTTAATCATATTTTTAACCCAATTCTTTTTACATGTTTTTTATTCGAAATCGATTTGAAATACCCAATATTTTTTATATACCAATCAATTGTTTCTGATAAGCCCTTATTTATTTTAATAAGTGTTGACCATTTAAATTTTTTATTCATTTTTTGTGAATTTAAAGCATATCTAATATCATGACCTGGTCTATCTTTAACAAATTGAATTTTTGCAGAGGAGCTTGCTGATGATAATTTTTTTTTCATTATTTTTATTATTAATTTAGTTAACTGAATATTTGTTAAATTTTTTCCACTACCTATGTTGTAGTTTTCACCTATCTTACCTTTTCTAGATACAATTTCTAATGCTCTACAGTGATCCTCAACATGTATCCATTCTCTTGAATTTAAACCTTTGCCATAAATCGGAAGAGGTAAATTATTTAATATATTAAATATTAATCTTGGAATCATTTTTTCTGGAAATTGTCTAGGACCATAATTGTTAGAACAATTAGTAATTATTGCAGGAAAATTATAGGTCCGTACATATGAGTTTACTAAATGATCTGCACTAGCTTTTGATGCGGCATATGGCGAACTAGGTTTAAATTTATAATTTTCATCCGCTCTTTTTCTTGTGTCAACAATATCTCCATAAACCTCATCTGTTGATATATGTATTAATTTTATTTTTGTTGTGTATTTTTTATTGTGTGCACGAATACATTCTAAAAGATTAAATACACCATTAATGTTGCTATCTATGAATGGCTTCGGTCCGTCTATTGACCTGTCAACATGAGTTTCTGCGGCAAGATTAAAAATAATTGCAGGTTTGTATTTTTTAATTGTTCTAAAAATTGCATCTTTATTATTAATATCAGTTTTGATAAAAACATAGTTTTTAGTTTCTATATTTCTTAAATTATAAAAATTTGATGAGTAAGATATTTTGTCAATATTTATTACAAAATAGTTTTTTTTAAGCAATAATCTTATTAAATTACTACCTATAAAACCATAACCTCCTGTTACTACGACTTTTTTCATATAATTTTGAGACAAAGATATATAATAAGATTCTAAAAGAATTATCATATAAAATCAAATATTGTTCTAATAATGACTACAAATGAAATTACCATTATAATTAATACTTTTAGAAGTGGAGAGAAACTTTTAAGATGTTTACAGTCGATAGACGACAAGTATAAAGTTATTGTAGTAGAAAATTCAAGTAATTATCCTTTTAAAGACGAAATTGAAAAAAATTTCCCTAATGTAGAATGCTTAATTACTGGAGAAAATCTAGGGTATGCAAAGGGAAACAATCTAGGTCTTTCAAAAATTAAATCAAAATATGCACTGATTTTAAATCCAGATTGCATCTTAGAAAAAAATACTATTCAAAATTTTTTTGACACAGCAAAAAAATTAGATAGTTTTGCAATAATAGGTCCCGCACATGAAAGTAAACAGAATGCAAACAATACAATAAATTCTATCCTTGAAGTAGAAAGTGCCAAAGGATTTGCCATGTTTTTAAATCTAGTTGAATTTAGTGAAATTGGTTTTTTCGATAGTAATTTTTTTATATATCTAGAAGAAATAGATTTGTGTAAAAGATTGAGAAAAGTAAATAAAAAAATATATTTAGATCCTTCGATTGTTATTACTCATCAAGGAGGAAGTTCCCATGAAGAAAAATATAATTATGAAATGGAACTTTCTAGAAATTGGCACTGGATGTGGTCTTTATTTTATTTCAACAAAAAACATAAAGGATTTATGATCACTCTTTTTTTGCTATCTCCATATTTTTTTTCATCAATTTTTAAAGTAATCATTTATTTTATACTACCAAACAAAACAAAAAAATTAATTTACAAACAAAGACTTTCTGGTTTATTTAATTCTATGATAGGTAAGAAATCATGGTACAGACCTTTATTTTAAAAAATGAAATTATTTGATTGTACGACTTATCACAATGAAGATTTAATTTTAGAAGCAAGATTTAATATTTTAAACAAATATTTTGACAAGTTTATAATTTGCGAGGCTAAATATACTCACAGTGGAAAAGAAAAAAAATTAAATTTTGATCTAAAAAAATTTTCTCAATTTAAAAATAAAATAATCTATATCGTGCAAGACAATGAGCCAGACAATTTGGTTTACCACAGTCAAATAAATAATGACGATTACAATATTCGTTTAAATTCAATTAAAAGAATTACAAGCCAAAGAAATAAAATTTCTGAAGCTCTAGGAGTTGCCAATGAAGAAGATTTAATATTTTATAGTGATAATGATGAAATACCAAATTTATCAGAGTTCGATTTAGAAAAAACTAATTCAAGAATTATAATTTTTGAACAAAAACTATTTTATTATAAATTTAACTTACATTTAGATAGAATACATTGGTATGGAACACGTGCTTTAAAAAAAAAAAATCTTACTACTTTTCAA
>Ga0308007_10000599_pt1 | contig 16428 bp, 15 predicted proteins | sample Neamet71_FD_203152 | JGI IMG/M metagenome (GOLD analysis project Ga0308007, IMG submission 203152) | Marine microbial communities from water near the shore, Antarctic Ocean - #71 | ecosystem: Environmental > Aquatic > Marine > Unclassified | place: Southern Ocean | collected 2014-06-07
AAGCCGACCAAGTTGCGTTTAGTGCCTTATCATGAATTTACAAAAGATATCGTGTATTTAGAAAGCATTAATGCAATACGAACTCGCTTACTTGCCACACATAAATCGGCTAAAGTGATTTCTATCACATCAGCACTGCCTGAAGAAGGGAAAACCACTATTTCTCTTAACTTATCTCAATCATTTTCAGAGCTTGAAAGAGTGTTGGTTATTGATGCGGATCTTAGAAGGCCTTCAATTACCAAAATGTTGGGTTTATCATATGATCATCCGGGGTTGTCGGATATTCTTTCTAGAGAAGCTAAATTATCAGACTGCATAATTCGCAATGAGTTTCAAGGTTTTGATGTCTTAAGTGCTGGAAGACTGTTACAAAATTCTAACTCATTAATCTCTTCACTAATGATGCCAAAGCTGCTTCATTTGCTTGAAAAATATTACGATAGAATCATTATTGAAACGGCTCCAGTTCATTTGTTTTCTGATGCGGAAGTAGTATCTAAACTAGTAGACGGTGTACTATTTATTGTGAAAGCAGAAGATACATTAACAAAGGATGTTAAATCGGCTATTGAAAAGTTAGAAGAGGTTGGAGCAAACCTATTGGGCTCCATTTTGAATCAATCATGCTCTTCTGTGAAAAAGCGAAACTATGCGCAGTATATTCGTGATGCTGCAGAGTATGAGTCAAATTCATCTGCGATTCGTTTTTCGAAGCAACTTGCTGCGCCGATAGAACGCACATCGCGTGCGTATAAATAGAGCTACAGCAAACCATAATAAAGGATAGATTGTTAATATGAATGAGTCAGAACAATCAGTTGAATTTAAACGCTTAAAATGGCATTGCCGGCGAGGAATGCTGGAATTAGATCTTTTGCTAGAACCTTTTCTAGAGGAAGAGTTTAGTACGTTGGATAACGATGATCAACAACGTTTTGTTCAACTAATTGAAGAAGAAGATCAAGATATATTTACTTGGTTTATGCAAAAAGAAATTCCTGAAGATCCAGATTTAGCCCGTATTGTAAAAATTATTTTAAATCGTGTACAACCTCAAAACAACCAAACTTAAGTCATCTTGGTACGATTTTGTTCCCTTGTTTCTTTTTTTATGGGGAACGTTATTTGCGTTGTATTTTCTACTTGCTCCTCAATTCATTTTATATTTATTTGCTTTTATAGCAGTTACTTCTAGTGTTTTCATTATTTGTATAAATTTACGTCAAAAAATGATTGGTTCATTGTCAATTGTTGCTAATCAGGCTTGGTTAGATGTTGAGGATAAGCGTTTTTCTATTGAGTTTGAATCGTTTAATGGCTGGAGATTGTTTGCTCGGTTTACATTAGAGATGAGTCCCGCCATTGCGCTTTCAAATCGAAATTTCTTCATAATATTTCTTAGAAAACTGCTAGTACGGGAAAAATATATATCTATTTACCATACAAGCTTAGATAGAAAGACCTTTAACTATTTGCGTTCTTTTGCGGCTTATCAGTGCTTAACTAAAAATAAGCACTCTTAATTTCTATTGTTTGGTTTTAGAAAAGGGTTCTAATATGGTAGGACTTGACCCTTGAATCAAATCTGGGTGGTCTAGAGTAAAATGAAGACCACGGCTTTCTTTTCTGCTCATAGCGGATTGAATCATTAAATCTGCGACAACGGTAAGATTCCGTAATTCAAGCAGGTCATTACTCACTTTATAATTACTATAGAAAGCGTCAATTTCTGATAATAAAAGATCCACTCTATGTTTAGCTCGTATTAATCTTTTATCGGTTCTTACTATGCCCACATAATCCCACATGAAACGTCGTAACTCATGCCAATTATGTGCAATAACAACATCTTCATCAGAGTTGGTAACTTTAGATTCATCCCAAGCAGGAATAGGGTAGTTGGATATTTGAAGAGTAGGTTGTTGTAGTATGTGTTTTGCCGCAGATCTAGCGTAAACAATACATTCTAAAAGAGAGTTGCTGGCTAATCGATTGGCGCCATGTAGGCCAGTATAAGAAGTTTCACCTACAGCATAGAGGTTTTCAAGGTCGGTTTTACCATCCTGATTTACTAATACACCACCACAAGTATAGTGTGCCGCTGGAACAACAGGGATAGGCTCTTTCGTCATGTCATAGCCATATTTGAGACATCGTTCGTAGATTGTAGGAAAGTGATCTTTAATAAACTCACTGCTTTTGTGAGATATATCTAATAGAACATGGTTAATACCAAGTCGTTTCATTTCATGATCAATTGCTCTAGCAACAATGTCACGTGGTGCAAGCTCTTCACGAGCATCAAAATTCTGCATAAATGCGGTGCCATCTGGCAAAAGTAGGCGTCCTCCTTCGCCACGTACAGCTTCAGAAATTAAAAAGGTTTTTGCTTTTGAGTCGTATAAACAAGTCGGATGGAATTGATTAAATTCCATATTTGCTACTCTACAGCCTGCTCGCCAAGCCATCGCAATTCCATCACCTGATGCCGTATCGGGGTTGCTAGTATAAAGATAAACTTTGCTTGCACCGCCAGTCGCTAAAGCTGTTTTTTTAGCTTTAAATATCTCCACTTCGCCTGTTTTTAGATTTAAACAATAGAGGCCAAGACAGTGGTTTTCTGTTTGATGGCTTATATTTAGTTTTTCTGAAGTGATTAAATCAATTGCGACACGATCTGGATAGAATTGTATATTAGGGTGCGAATTTGCATTATTGATTAGGGTTTGTGAGATCGCTTGCCCTGTTGCATCTGCGCTATGGATGATACGTCTATGACTGTGCCCACCCTCTTTAGTAAGGTGATAAGATGTGCCGTCTTCAAAACGAGTGAATGGTACTCCACTGCTAATTAGCCAATCGATACTTTCTTTAGAGTGCTCTACGGTAAATCGAATCGCATTTGTATCCCCAAGATCAGACCCTGCGCTCATGGTGTCTTTAATATGTGATTCAATCGTATCTTTATCAGATAATACTGCCGCCACTCCACCTTGAGCATACAGTGTTGCCCCTTCACTTATATCACCTTTGGTGAGTATAGCGATTTTATAGGAGTCGGCTAATTCTAAGGCAAGTGTAAGCCCTGCTGCACCGGCTCCTACAATTAAAATGTCAGTCTGATGTTCTTGGCTCATTACAGTATTTTAACGCTATTATAGAAAAGAAGAAGATTGGCTTATTATAGTAATGTGTATCTATTGGTATAAAAAGCCCATTACCTATATTACTATTGTTCTTTATAGAGTGGTGAATGCTTTCTTTACTTTTTAGGTAAGGGCTTTTATTACCCCTCTCATGTTCTTGTAACTAATTTGATAAATAAAGCACAAAACTGTGTGAACTAGTTATTAATCTGTTGGTCAATTATTAACAATAACGTTGTAATTGGGCAGTGGTGAAATACTGGTTTTTGTATGAGGTGCCTATGCAGCACAATTCATCTTCTGACCAAGAGTTGGTTGAAAGAGTTAAGAATGGTGATAAAAGAGCATTCGATTTACTGGTACTTAAGTATCAATATAAAGTGATGGGGCTAATTGGTCGTTATGTCTCAGATAAACATGAAGTAATGGACATTTCACAAGAAAGTTTTATCAAAGCCTATAGGGCTATTGGTAACTTTCGAGGAGACAGTGCTTTCTATACTTGGCTTTATCGAATTGCGGTTAATACAGCAAAAAATTATTTGGTGGGACGTAATCGTCGTCCTCCTAACTCTGATGTTGCTTTGGATAACGAAGAAGAATATACAGTATTTGATCAATTAGCAGACACGGAAACACCAGATGCGACATTGAATAAAAATCGTTTAGAAAAAGTCATTTATGAGACCATAGAAAGTCTCCCAGAAGAGTTAAAAGCAGCTATTCGTTTTCGAGAGTTTGATGGATTTAGCTATGAAGAAATCGCTCAAATTATGGATTGCCCTGTTGGTACTATCCGCTCTCGTATTTTTCGAGCACGAGAGGCAATAGAAAAACGCATTCGTCCATTTTTGGATGAAGGAGAGTAAGTAAATGATAAAATACAATGATCAGTTAAACGAAAGCTTATCGAGTTTATACGATGGTGCTGGAACTAATAGTGACATTGATGAGGTGCTATCACACGATACGCAAAAGTGGCAGGATAAAATGCAAACTTATGCGTTAACCAGCGCAATATTGAAAGCGAATAATGCCACTGACTTTTCTGGATACAATTTAGTAGGTTCTGTACGCCAAGCTATTGAGCAAGATGAGAGTTTACTGGATAAAAACAATGCTGGTAATGTTATTCAACTAGAGAGTGTTAAGCAAAATCATCTTTCTGATGAAAGCTCTTCAAATGTATGGAAAAAATCATTTGGCAGTTTAGCACTAGCGGCTAGTGTTGCTTTTGTTGTTATTAGTGGAGGGTCTTACCTATTGGATGGTGGACAACCTTCAGTACAACCTTTGCAAGCGTCTATAAATACTTTGCCAATAGATATTAGACCACTACAGCAAGTACAAGTTGAGGTTGGAGCTGGAATTGATCATAAAAGGCTACAAACCTACCTACGTCAACATGTTGAGCAGTCTACTATGGCGGCCGGTCAAGGTATGTTACCCATGGCTAGAGTAGTGAGTTACCCAATTGGTCAGGAGTAAGGTCGGTCTTATGTTTTATAAAAAAGCCATTCTAGTTTTACTCGTATTTATTGGTTTGCTTTCTAGATTAGCATTTGCTCAAGAGCAAGATGGATTGGCGATGATGGACCGCATGATTAAGTCGTTTTCAGAACTTAGTTATGAAGGTGTTTTTGTAAGATCTCATGGTTCAGAAATGAATAGCATGCAAATACGACATACTGTTATTAACGGTATTGAGTATGAAAGTCTTGTGGATTTAGATGGTGCACGCATTGAAGTGATTCGTGTTGGTGATAGTGTTATTTGTGTTTATCCAAATATTTCTTTTAGCAATAATACTGATCCTGTAATAGCACCTTTTCAAAAATTCCGAGAGCTAAACAGTGAGAGAATTAGCCAAGGTTATGATTTAGTTGTTGCTGATCAAGGTTTAGTTGCTGGTAGGCGAGCACAAAAGCTTGAATTAAAGCCAAAGGATAATTATAGATTCCCGCATCATTTTTGGTTAGATGTAGAAACTGGTTTTTTACTAAAGCATGATACGTTAAAAAACATAAGTGAAGTACTAGAACGAGTTCAGTTTACTTCTTTAAACACATCACCTAATTTATACAAAAAAGATTTTGTTCCCAAAATGGGCGCTTATACAGAACACATCGCTAGAAGAGATCATGAAATTATTGATTCTGAATGGATCTTTGGTTGGCTGCCACCAGGGTTTACCCCTGTTTGGGATGGTGCTCGGCAAATGGATGATAAAGCATCTATGATGTTAGTATCGGATGGTATTACCTCAATATCTGTTTTTACTGAACCATCTAATCAAGAGAGATCGTTAAGTATTACAAAAATGGGTGCAACTATTGCTGGTGAACAAACGCATGTGATGAATGGTTCGTTGTACTTAGTGACTGCTGTTGGTGAAGTACCAGATAGAACAATACGTAAATTACTAACAATGGTCGTACCGAGACAAGGACAATGATTAAGGAAACAGGGATCGTTGTTGCCATTTTTGATGGTGTTGTAGAAGTAGAAGTTGTGCGCACCAGTAGTTGCAGTGCTTGTCAGGCAAAAGCGGGGTGTGGTCATCATGCGATTGCTCAAGTGTCTTCTACTAATCGTATGAAGTTGCTCGTGACAGATACTTTTGTTAGCCAAATAGGACAAGAAGTCACTATTGGAATACCTGAGAATACCTTATTAACCGCTTCTTTTTTAATGTACCTTGTGCCATTACTGGGCTTAATTCTTGGGGCGAGTTTATCTGCAATATTCAGTGATCAGCCTACTGTTGCTGCGATTGGCTCAGTAATTGGCTTAGGTGTAGGCTTATTGATAGCGAAGAAACAATCTGTCAAACATCAGTTAGATCCAGATTTTCAACCACGTGTACTTGAAACTAAAGTACTTAAACCACATATTGATACACTATCTGACATCAATATCATACAAGTTTGATGTTATTTGTACCTTCTATAATCGAACTTATCGTTCTTTTTAGTTTCTCACTATATAGATAAAAATATTAACCTTAAACAGATTAGGGAGATAAACGAATGCGTTTTTCTTTAAGACTTATGAACGTTAAATCATTGCTTCTTTTATTCCTTTTACCTTTTTCAGTAATAGCTGTCGAGCTTCCTGACTTTACTGAATTAGTTGAAAAGACGTCACCAGCCGTTGTGAATATTAGTACTGAACAACTTCCTGACGAAGCATCAGCATCAACAACACAACCCATTAATCCAAATGCAGAGGAACTTAATGAGTTCTTTCGTCACTTCTTTGGTCAACAACCTGAAAACAAACAAACAAACTCTTTAGGGTCTGGTTTTATCGTGTCCGATGATGGTTATGTCTTAACGAATAATCATGTTATCAGCGGAGCAGATGTGATTACGGTTCGTCTTAACGATAGACGTGAATATATAGCAAGGCTTATTGGAACGGATCAGAGAACAGATTTAGCGTTACTGAAAATTGACGCAGATAATTTACCAACAGTTACTATGGGTGATTCAGATAAAATGAAAGCAGGCCAATGGGTTTTGGCCATTGGCTCACCATTTGGTTTTGACTATACAGTGACGGCGGGTATCGTTAGTGCTCTGGGTAGGAATTTACCGTCGGATAATTATGTGCCTTTTATTCAAACGGATGTGGCTATTAATCCGGGTAACTCAGGAGGCCCCTTATTTAACCTTGATGGTGAAGTCATCGGTATTAATTCCCAAATTTACACTCGCTCAGGTGGTTTTATGGGAGTATCTTTTGCGATTCCATCTAATCTTGTTGTGTCCGTTGTTGATCAGCTTAAATCAAATGGGCGTGTTGACCGTGCTTGGTTAGGTGTCATTATTCAAGATGTTGATAGTGATTTAGCTGAGTCGTTTGGTTTAGATAGACCAAGTGGTGCATTAATTAGTCGAATAATAACCGACTCTCCTGCCGCAAAGGCAAACCTTCAAGCGGGTGACATTATATTAGAACTTGATGATGAGATAATCGAGAACTCATCGGAATTACCTTATCGCGTCGGTGCTATGAAAGCAGGTGATAGTACAGACTTGTTGATTTATCGTGACGATAAGAAAATCAATATTAGTATTAAACTCGAAAGCTTTCCAAATGATGCGGTAGACGTTGCTCAAACTAAAAAGGAAGAAGATAAACTAGGCATGGTTGTTGGCGATATACCTGAAGAGGTTCTGCGTCGCTTAAAAATTGCTGGAGGAGTTATCATTCAACAAGTCATTGGTGGCACAGCTTCACGTAATGGTCTGCAACAAGGTGACATTATTACTATGCTAAACAGGACAAAAATCAGTGATACGGAGGCTTTTTCTACTATAGTAAAATCTTTACCAAGCAAGCGTTCAGTGCCAATGAGAATTATACGTGGTGGACAGCCGATGTTTATTCCATTTAAAGTTTTTGAATAGCTAATAATACCGCAAAAAAAACAGAATTAGCATTTGCTAATTCTGTTTTTTTTGCTGAAAAGCCAATACGCTATTGAAAGACTTGTTAAATATCTTTAACAAAAACTTTTGAATTTCTTTGGTAGTTATACAGTTCTTTCTTTGTTCTTGGCAGTGCTGATAAATCTGTTTCGTTAAAGCCTCTTTCAATAAACCAATGGGCGGTTCTAGTTGTCAGCAAAAACAGTCTTTCTATACCTAGCTTTCGAGCTGCACGCTCAACGCCTTTTAACAGTCTATCGCCACGAAAACCACCACGATAATTTGGGTCAACAGCAACACAAGCGACTTCAGCCAGTTTTTCTTGCGTAAAGGGGTAGAGGGCAGCGCAAGCTATAATGGCGTTATCTCGTTCAACCACAAGGAACTTTTGAATTTCGGTTTCCAGTAATTTACGAGATCGACGGACCAGTGTTCCGTTCTCTTCTAATGGTGAAAGTAGCGCAACCATGCCACCAACATCATCTATAGTCGCTTCACGTAATTTTTCATAGCTGTCTTCATCTATCATGGTACCAGCGCCTTCTCGTGAAAAAAGTTCACGTATTAGACCTCCATTCTCATTGTAGGAGATAAGGTGAGCTCGAGGGACACTGTTTCTAACGGCATCGATACATGCCTGTAATGCTAGTTTAGTGCTGTCGTTGCTATCCCACTTTGCAATAAGGCGCTCAGCGTCTTTGGCCAATAATTCCGAAATAATCTGATTGTGTTCAGAAAATATACCTTCTGCGCTGGTAAGCATAATCAATTTATCTGCTTTTAGCTGAATAGCTGTTTGAGTAGCGACATCCTCACCTTTTAGGTTAAATACTTCCCCCGTTGGAGAAAAACCAAGATTAGATAGCAATACCATATTATCGTCACGCAGCAAGTTGGAAATGGCTTGGTTATCAATACGTCTTACTTCGCCAGTATGGCTAAAATCGATACCATCAACGACACCAATAGGTCGCGCCACAACATAATTTCCACTGCATATTTTTAATTGATTACCCGCCATAGGTGTATTAGCCAAGGCCATTGAAAGCTGAGCTTCTATTTGTACACGTACGCCAGCAGAAGCCTGTATGATTTCTTGAAGCTGATCCTTTGTGGTAATACGAGAACCAGCATGGATTTTACTTTCAAATTGTCTGTTTTCTAAAATACGGCTGATTTGTGGGCGAGCTCCATGTACAACAACAAGCTGTACGCCAAGTGAGTCCATTAGAGCAAGATCACTAATGATATTGGAAAATTGTGTCGACTCTACGGCTTCACCTGGAATGAAAATAACAAACGTTTTTTTTCTATGGGCGTTTATATAAGGAGAAGAGTGTCTAAACCACTCAACATAATTTAGATCAAGGTTTAAATCGTCAGACATGTTAACTCTCTTGATTCGATCTGTTGTTATTATCTTGTATACAGTAGCGATTAACTAAGGAACGAATCACACTTTGCATGGGTTGTATTTGATCAAGAGCCATAAACTCATTCGGTTGATGAGCTTGATCAATAGAACCTGGACCTAATATTAAGGTCTCCATGCCAAGTTGATTTAAAAAAGATCCTTCGGTAGCAAAAGCAACGGTTGCTGCCGGTTTGTTAGTTAAACTTTCGCATGTGCGTACTATATCGGATTCTAACTTGGTTGCGAATGCGGGAACATAGGGGAATAGAGTGTTTAACTCAATTTTTGTTCCTGTTTTTGCTTCAATGCTAGGGAGCCGATATTGCAATTCAGAAATAAGCGCTTCGCTATCCATCCCAGGTAAAGTTCGAATATCAAACTCTAAATCACAGTGTCCACAAATTCGGTTTGGATTATCACCACCATGAATACAGCCTAAGTTCATTGTTGGGTAGTCAATAATAAAACTGGCGTTGGTGTATTTTTCCTTAAGCTCTGAGCGAAAACTCATTAATTCAGTCATCACTTGATGCATAGCGTCCAGTGCATTGTTACCTAGGTGTGGGTTTGATGAATGACCGCTTTTTCCAGTGACTTGAATACGCTCCATCATAATGCCTTTATGAGCATAAATTGGTGTAAGTGATGTAGGTTCGCCAATAAGCGCATAGCGAGCTTTAGGTTTACCGCTTTCAACTAAAGCACGGGCCCCTGACATAGAGCTTTCTTCATCGGCTGTAGCAAGAATAATTAGAGGTTCTTTTAATGGTGTATTCGCCATATCCATGATGGCATCTAGTACGATAGCGAAAAAGCCTTTCATATCGCAACTACCCAAGCCGTAGAGCTTATGGTCTAGTTCAGTGAGTTTGAAAGGGTCGGACAGCCAACGGCCTTGATCATAAGGTACTGTGTCAGTGTGTCCAGACAATACTAACCCACCATTACCCTCACCTAAGGTAGCAATGAGGTTGAATTTATTGTGTTGGTTAGGGACAGGTAATACTTCGCAGCGAAAACCAAGGTGGCTTAACCACTGTTCCAATAGTTCGATTACAGGCTTATTTGATTGATCCCAACTTGCTTGGCTACAACTTATTGAAGGTGCAGCAATTAATTGAGACATCATTTGTATCAAAGATGGCAGTGACATAAGTTCCTCCACAGAATAACTATTTTGCCTTAATTTGTAATGAAAGCCATTGATTCTGATAAACTATCCTAATTACGGATGTATTATTATATGTTAATCGTTCTTAATAAGCCTTTATAAGATAAGTAGGCGCAACTAAGTAGTATAAGGTAAGTAGGATTGATAATGGGCACAGAGCTTGAACTTAAATTAATGATTCAACCCGCGTACATTGAATCTGCCAGCAATGTTTTAAATGAAATTTGTGAGCAGTCTGAGTCTTGCTCTATTGAACCAGATTTACAACTAATGAATGGTTACTTTGACACTCCTGATGGTTTATTAATGCAATCAGGTGTTACTCTGCGTGTTCGTGCTATCAATCAAGGCTATATTCAAACATTGAAAACTCGTGGTAGCAACCGAGCTGGTATCAGTTCTCGAGGTGAGTGGGAGTGGGACGTTAAAAATGGCATGCTTGACCTTAGTCTGCTTGAAAACACTATGCTGCCGAGTAACTTACACGATAAATGGTGGAGTAACGATTTATTAGAAGTTTTCAGAACGGATTTTACACGTAAGGTATTTATGATTACGTATAATGACACCCTAATGGAAGTGGTAATTGATCAAGGTGCTGTCAGTTCACCATATGGCTCTGAACCAATACACGAGCTAGAGATAGAACTTAAGTCAGGTGAAGAAGAAGGTCTGTATGCTTTTGCTAATAAGCTAGCAATACAATTACCAGTACAAATAAGTACTGTTAGCAAAGCCGCAAAAGGCGCTCGTTTAAAACATAATAAAATTATATTCCCTAAGTCTCCAACGTCTATTGCTAGTGATTTTGAACTTAGCATTTATTGGTATGAAATGTGGTTGGCTTATTGGGAAGCGATGTGTTTTCTTGATGATACTGTATTGCTTGTTCCTATTTGTGATGCAATCGAACGGTTAGCAGACTACTTACCTAGTGATTTATCAGAACCTCTTACGCCGCTAATTCGAGAGTTAAATCTGATACACCATCATTCAAAACAAGATTCGCCATTATGTCTAACTGAGTTATTATCTGTAGGCCAAGCAATGATTAAAATTGGGCATTGGCTCAATTGTCAGCAGTAAATGTATCAGCAAGAGATATTATATGATGGCCATACTGCCAGCACAAAATCCAAGCCTTTCTCTTTTTGTTTCAACTCGTTGTAGTGAACGTATAGATTCTTCGTATCAACAAATTTTAGCAAGCCGAGAGCGTTTAGGTTTACCGTCACAAGGATTTGAAATAGACAGTCATTTTGGTTACTTGATAGCGCCACTTTTTGAGCTTAGTGATTATTTATGTTCACAAATACAATCTTCGCCTCAATGGCTAGATGAATGGCCTAATTTAATAGTTCATGATGGCGATAAAAATAGTGTCACCGTAAAGCGTAAAGAACTACTGGCTATCTCGCCCAAAAATGCAATACCTTCTGAACTTACTGACCCTCTTGATGAACTCTCTTTTATATCCGCGTTAAGACATTTTCGTAATCAATGGATGTGTCGCCTAATTTATTTAAATCTTCTACAAAGCATTGATCTAAAAGACCTAACTTGTTTACTAAGTGAATTAGCAGATGTTTGTACACAGACAAGTTTAAGCTGGTTAGAACGACATTATGATGATTTATATGGGCAAGCATTAGACAGTGACGGCCAACCTCAATCCATGATAGTGATTGGCATGGGTAAACTGGGTGGCGGGGAGCTAAACCTTTCTTCTGATATTGATTTGATCTTTGCCTTTCGTGAGCACGGTGAAACAACAGGTGGGAAAAAATCCATTACCCATCAAGAGTATTTTACCAAACTTGGTCAAAAGCTTATTCAGCATTTAGATCGAATTACCGCAGAGGGTTTTGTCTTTCGTGTGGATATGCGTTTGCGTCCTTACGGACAAAGTGGGGCATTGGTTTCTAATATCGATTCTTTAGAAAATTACTACCAATCTCAGGGTCGAGATTGGGAGCGATACGCCATGATTAAAGCACGAGTTATGATTGGTAATAGTAAAGATATAGAAGCATTTGAAACACTGAGAAGACCATTTGTTTATCGTAAATATTTAGACTTTTCAGCAATTACAGCCTTACGTAGCTTAAAGCGTATGATAACAAAAGAAGTACAACGCAAAGGCATAGAGCACAATGTGAAGCTAGGGCAAGGCGGCATACGAGAAATTGAATTTATTGTTCAAGCGCTACAAATACTGCATGGCGGTCGTGATACCGGTTTACAAACACAGTCTCTTTATCAGGTTTTGCCTTATTTACAAAAACAGAATTATTTGCCCAAAGAACAAGTCGATGAATTATGGCTAGCCTACGTATTTTTGCGTCGTACAGAACACGCATTACAAGCTATAAAAGATGAACAGACACATCTACTGCCACAGAGCGAACAAGAACAACAACGCTTAGCGATCATTCTTGGTTATCAATATTGGTCAGATCTAAATAAAGATCTGATTCATCACCGTAATCAAGTTAATAAGCATTTTGTAGAGTTAATCGACGATAACAGTGATGAAGAAGAAAGCGTATCAGATCGAGAGTCATGGCATTTGTTAATAAGCCACGGTTCTACATTACTTTCTAAGAAAGAGATCGATGGCACAACAGAGTTAAAAAAAGAAGAAATAGAGTCATTAATCGATCATGTTAGCTGGCAAGATAAAGATAATATTGTTCAAAAAATCAATCTTTTTTTAAACTTGAAAAACGTGACCTATATGCAACCAATAGGTCAAGAACGTCTGTCGACTTTTTTTGCTGGCATGATGAATGCACTCGAAGATGAGCCAGAGCCAGATATTATTTTACAGCGCACACTGCCTATTTTAGAAGCCGTGTTAAGACGAACGTCTTATTTGGTTTTATTAGTCGAAAATCCCACCGCACTAACTCATTTAATACGATTAAATCGCGAAAGTGTCTGGTTCTCAGACATGATTGCTAACATGCCTTTGTTGCTCGATGAGCTCTTAGACGCGAAGAGCCTTTTCTCTCCTCCTGATAAAGACTGCATGGAAGACGAACTTAGGCAAATACTACTGCGCTTGCCAGAAAACGATGATGAATCTCATATGGATGCTTTACGTCGATTTAGACATTCCATCATATTGCGTATAGCGGCCTGCGAGATTACCAATATATTGCCTTTGATGGAGGTAAGTGATCACCTGACGTGGTTAGTTGAAGTCTTACTTGATCAAGTATTACAAAGAGCATGGATATATTTAACAGGACGTCATGGTTTCCCCGTGCATGATGGTGAGATTATTACCCTGCCTGAAATGGTGCTGGTGGGCTATGGTAAATCAGGTGGTTTAGAGCTGAGTTACGATTCAGATTTGGACTTGGTGTTTTTACATAATTCAGATTCCAAAGCCTATACCAATGGCGATCGTAGTATCGATAACCTTACGTTCTATACTCGATTAGGTCAGCGTATCATTCATATGCTGACCAGCTTTACGTCCTGCGGTCGATTATATGAAGTGGATATGCGTTTGCGACCCTCAGGTAAATCTGGATTGCTGGTAACAAGTTTTGCCGCGTTTAAAGAGTACCAACAGCAAGAGGCTTGGACGTGGGAGCATCAAGCTCTAACACGAGCTCGTGTTCTATCCGGTAATGCAGCGTTAAGCGTAGAATTTAAGCAAGTGCGTCAAGACATACTGGCAACGGCTCGAGACAAGGGGGTATTAAAAGACGAAGTCATTAGTATGCGAGAGAAAATGCGATCTCACCTTGATACGGCCAAAAGCAATAGTGACTTTGATTTGAAACAGGGAGCCGGTGGCATCATTGATATTGAATTTATGGTGCAATATTTGGTGTTAGCTTGGTCTTATAAATACCCGCAATTATCATATTATTCTGATAATATTCGTCAAATTGAAGTGGCGGTAGAGGTCGGGGTTTTAGAGGCACAGATGGCATCGACCATAATAAATGCCTATAAAGCGTATCGTTCACAAAGCCATCGCTTGGCATTGCAAAAGCAAACGCGTGTGATAGCAAAAGAAACACTACAAACACATCAGAATCAAATAACAGATCTTTGGTTATGTTTTATTGAGACAGCGTCTTTAGACAAACAGAGTCCAAATAAATAATATTTAAAAATAGAGGAGAAAACAATGGCAGTACCTAATATGTCAGATCGTGATGGCTTTATTTGGTTAGACGGCAAAATGGTTGATTGGCGAGATGCCAAGATCCATGTGCTTACTCACACATTGCATTACGGTATGGGTGTTTTTGAAGGTGTACGCGCCTACGAAACACCAAAAGGACCTGCTATTTTTCGTCTACAAGAACACACAGATCGCTTGTTCCGTTCGGCGCATATTTTAAATATGCCGATGCCTTATAGTAAAGAAGAGATCAATAAAGCACATATTAAATCTGTGCAAGTAAACAAACTAAAATCGGCTTACTTTCGTCCTATGTGCTTTTATGGTTCTGAAGGCATGGGATTACGTGCTGATAACCTGAAAACGCATGCCATGGTTGCTGCGTGGGAATGGCCATCTTATATGGGTGAAGAAAACCTATCGAACGGAATTCGTATTCGTACGTCTTCTTTCACTCGACACCATGTCAATATTACCATGTGTAAGGCCAAGGCCAATGGCAACTATATGAACTCCATGCTGGCTCTACAAGAAGCACTGCAATCAGGTTGTGACGAAGCATTATTACTTGATAATGAAGGCTATGTATCAGAAGGCTCTGGAGAGAATGTCTTTATTATTAGAGACGGCATCATTTATACCCCTGAACTGGCCTCATGTTTAGATGGCATTACACGCCGCACCATAATCCAACTTGCTGAAGAGCTAGGTTATACGGTAAAAGAAAAACGCATTACTCGTGATGAAGTTTATATTGCGGATGAAGCCTTCTTTACCGGCACCGCCGCAGAAGTCATGCCAATTCGTGAACTAGACAATCGTCAAATAGGCAGCGGTAGTCGTGGTCCAATTACAGAACAACTACAAAGCTTGTATTTTGATATTGTCCAAGGGAGAAATACAAAATATGAAGATTGGTTAACCTACTGCTAATCACATACAGTGTGAATTCCATTGTTTATTTTTACTCAATGGAATTCATTATTATTAAAAAGACTGACGCTTTTTCCTTTTTTTAGTCAAAATCTCTAACCACTTTTAAAGCCACAGCTGCTGCGGCAGTACGGTTTTCTACGCCTAGTTTTGGGAAGACTTGTTCAAGGTGTTTATTGACAGTCCTTGGACTCATTGACAAGGTTTCTGCTATTTCACGGTTGCTTTTACCATTGGTTATCCAATGTAGTACTTCAGATTCTCTTTCTGTTAAAACAAGTGCGGTTTTAAGTAGACTGGCCTCACCATCTATCAGTTTTAACAGCTTATCTTCATCATTTTGGTGGCTAACGAGCTTCATGGATAAAGGGTAAATAAGACTTTCTAACTTCAATGTTTGATTAAGTTCAGGCTTTTGTTGTAGCCAATGTGTCACTTGTTGGGAGAAGTGTGTATTTTGCCATGTTTGCGTCGCGTCTGCTTTTGCGAGTAAGGCATGAGCTTGTGGTGTTGCCCATTTTATCTGGCCGTTAAAAGAAACAGTAATCAAATGCTGGCCTGTATTATCTAACGCAGAATGTGCTCTGTTTGTTAAGCGAGCATTGTTTAAATGTACTTTCATGCGCGCCAATAATTCGCTTTGCTGAATAGGCTTAATTAAATAATCAACGCCACCGGCTTCTAGCCCTCTGACAATATCATCGGTGTCAGTAAGGCCGGTCATAAAAATAACCGGAATAGACGATAGTGAAGCGCCAGCTTTTAGCGCCTTACAGGTTGTAATGGTCTAATGATTCAGGAAGGTTCCATAGCCTATAATTTACTAAAATATAGGAAGCAAATCATGACCATTAAACCCCGAAAAGAACGATTAAATTACACCGCCAAGCAAAAGTGTGAATACGCTAGATTGATGGTAGAAGAGCATTATTCCAATCAGCAAATTATGGACATATCAGGTGCTGGAGCGGCCTCCGTTGCTCGTTGGAAAAACAATTTTTAGCGGAGCAGTACGGTGAGTTTACTCAAAATAAAATCCCTTTAGATGCAGATAAACGGCTGATAGAAGAACTTAAAAAAGAACTCGCTGAATCAAGAGAAGATGTACGCTTGTTAAAAAAAGCAACCGCCTTGTTCATACGCGACAATCCAAATTTAAAGTGATTCGACAATTGATC
>Ga0308007_10000605_pt1 | contig 16339 bp, 16 predicted proteins | sample Neamet71_FD_203152 | JGI IMG/M metagenome (GOLD analysis project Ga0308007, IMG submission 203152) | Marine microbial communities from water near the shore, Antarctic Ocean - #71 | ecosystem: Environmental > Aquatic > Marine > Unclassified | place: Southern Ocean | collected 2014-06-07
GAGTATTACTACTGCTACAGGCAATGGTAATGCAATTAGTATAGGACCAGCTGGAACTAATACATTTGTTAACCTAACAGCAGATAGTATTAGATTCTTTGGACCAGTAACAACTAGTATCGTAGCGACTGGAGGCATTACAGGCGACATTAAAGGTAGTGTTGTAGCAGATGATAGTTCAGTAATGATAGACGGATTAACTGGCACTATTGTTGGTCCTGTTTCTTCGACCATAATAACAGGTACAACAATTACTGCTTCTACAAAACTTTTAACAAGCACTATTGAAAACTCTGGTAGTGATTTAAATGTAAATATTGATGGATTTGTTAATATTCTTGCAGGGTATGATGATGGAACAGGACTAAGTAAACTGCAACTAGACAAAGAAGGTACTAGTTACATGGAGTTAGCTACTGAACCTAAAGTTCCTGGTAATGCTGCTGACACAGCAACTATATCAATTAACGCAGGAGCAGCCTCTGGTAACGTTGTAATTGGTACTGTAACAAGTACACGTAACCAAGTAGTAACAATACACAATGCAACAGTTAGCGGAACACTAGCAGGTAGCGTAGCAGGAACACTAGACGGTGATGTAACAGGTAGTGTATTTGGTGATGATAGTTCGACACTAGTTGACGGTGTTGCAGGAAAAATTGTAGGACCAATAAGTACAATTAAAGCAGATATGCAACAAATTAGTGGGCCAGGTGCAATTGATGTAACATCACTTATAACTGAAATTACAACAACTGGTACAGATGCATACTCATTAGCTAATGGAGTACTAGGACAATTAAAAATAATCTTAGCAGCAGATGTTAGCGGCGGCACTGGAACAGTTACTCCAACTACTGTGCAAGGTGGTACAACATTAACATTTGATGCAGTCGGCGAGTCAATAACATTAATTTATACATCTTTGGGTTGGATGCGAACTGCAGGCGCAGCTGGCGTATTAGCATAATAACACATAACAATATAGGAAAAGTAAAATGAGCGAAAGAGAATACATTGTAAGTTTAAACAAAGGTGTCGACTATGCAGGCTTCAATGCTGAAATGGTTACTAACACCGGATCAGGCGATATTCCTAACAGAAGTGTTAATGTGGAAGATGCGCGTGTGTTGTCCTTACGTAACACGCATTATAGTTTAACTGATGAAGAAGCAGTAGCAATAAAATCTGATCCAAGAGTATACGATGTTACACTTTTGCCAGAACTAGATCCAAATATAGGTACTGGATTCGACGCTGTACAAGCAGGTAACTTTACAAAGACTACACTAGATCGCGGCGACTTTTTAAACTGGGGCATGCGCAGAGTTAACGAAGCAACATCACCTTATACTGGAGCAACAGCGTCAACAGGCGGGTACAACTATACGCTAGACGGTACAGGTGTTGATGTTGTAATTATGGATAGTGGAATACAAGTAGACCATCCAGAGTTCCAAGATGCAGCAGGCGTAAGTAGAGTACAGCAAATTGATTGGTACGCAGCAGCAGGCGTAGCAGGATCAATGCCTGGTACATTTTATACAGATACAAACGGGCATGGTACGCATGTTGCCGGAACAGCTTGTGGTAAAACATACGGTTGGGCCAAGAACGCTAAGATATACGCTATGCATGTTAATTTAGGATCAGATACTACTGGACTAGGAATTAACGTGGCATTTGATTTAATGCTAGGCTGGCACAATGCAAAACCAGTTGATGCAACAACTGGAGTAAAGCGTCCTACTATTATTAATATGAGTTGGGGATATTTACTAGGATACAACACTGTTTCTTCTATGGTATATAGAGGTGTAGCCAAAACTGGTACTGCTATTGATAGTTCTGCAAAACGTGCAGCATTTGGACTTTATCCAGCACCCGGCAGCACTACAACGTATCGGACTAATGTTAGAGTATCTAGTACAGACCTTGATGTAGATGCACTTATTGATGCAGGAGCACATGTTTGTATTGCTGCTGGAAATAGAAGTCATAAAATTGATGTAGCAGCCGGACTTGACTATAGCAACGTTGTTGTATCAAATGGCGGAACAGTATTTTATAATAGAGGCTCGAGTCCTTCAGATGTAAACGCACATATAGTCGGAAGTATTGACAGTGCAGTAAATGCAAGTGGTATAGATCAAAAAGCAGTGTATTCAGAAACTGGACCTGCAGTCAGTGTATATGCACCAGGTACAGACATTATGAGTGCAATGAGCACTACTAATGCATTTAGTGCAACTACTAGTAATAATCCTTACCCTGGCAATGCTACTTTCTTAATTAATAACATATCAGGAACTAGTATGGCAACGCCACAAGTTGCAGGAATGTTATCATTATGGTTACAATTAAACCCAGGCGCGACACCAGCGCAAGCATTAGCATTTATTAGTTCTACAGCTAAGACATCACAAATATACGACACTGCTAGTACTACTGATTATACAGATCGACGTAGTTTATTAGGTAGTACAAATAGATACTTATTTAATAAGTTTAATAGTAGTGTGCAACTTAGAATAGGCGATGCGCCAGAACAAGCGGCAGCTGCCGGAGCAGCTACATATTCGTTGGCTACGTCAGCGGCATCAGTTAATGAAGGCACTGCATTTATAATTACGTTAACAACAACAAATGTAACAGATGGTTATACAATTCCATATACAATTACAGGTGTTTCAAGTGCAGATATAAGTGGAGCAAGCTTAACTGGTAACTTTACTGTTTCTTCAAATACTGCAACAGCTACATTTACAATGGCTTCTGACGCAACGACTGAAGGAACTGAGACATTCTTACTAAGCTTAGATTCAGTTAGTGCTTCACAAAGTGTTACTATTAACGATACAAGTCTATCAAGTACTTATGGATTAGCAGGAAGTTCTTCTAACGTAGACGAAGGTAGTAATTTAACTATTACATTAACAACGGCAAACGTAGCAGACGCTGTAACAGTACCTTATACAATTACAGGTGTTACAAGTGCTGATATCGGAGGCGTAAGCTTAACTGGTAACTTTACTGTTGCTAGTGATACAGCAACATTAATACTTGCAATTACCGCTGACGCAACGACTGAAGGAGCTGAGACATTAGTTGTAACATTAGACAGTGGCGTAGCAACAGTATCAACTACAGTTAACGATACAAGTCAATCAGGTGCTGTAACTTATTCATTGAGCTCAAGTGCAGCAGCAGTTGACGAAGGCAGTACTGTAACTATTACATTAACTACAGCAAACGTAGCAGATAGTACTGTTTTACCATATACAATTACAGGTGTTTCAAGTGCAGATATAAGTGGAGCAAGCTTAACTGGTAACTTCGTTGTTAATTCAAATACTGCAACATTAGGACCATTGACGATAGCTGCTGACACCACAACTGAAGGTGCTGAGACAATGGTAGTAGCACTTAATAGTGGAGCAGCAACACAAAGCGTTACTATTAACGATACAAGTACTGCTGCCAGCCCTGGCTATTCATTAGCATCAAACTCAGCAACAGTAGACGAAGGCGGCAATTTCACACTAACACTTACCACAACTAACGTAGCTAATGCGACTAATGTACCGTACACAATGTCTGGCATAGTTTCAAGTGATTTAGATAATGGTCCAAGATCAAACCAAGCTATTAAAAACTTTACTGGTGCCGGTAGTGGCTTCTTTAAACGTGAAGTTACAACAAACTATCTTAGAATTGTTGCAGCAGGTGCAGTTCTCGGCCAAACAGCAGTACCAGATGATTGGTTGAAAAAGACTGCTCGTATGGTAGACTTGTTTTTAGATAAGGACGGTTCAAACATTGTTGAAAACACACAAGACCAATTTATATCAAACATAAGAGGTACAACAACTTCTTGGCACCCAAATAAACAAACTATACAACGTGTAGCTCGTGCAAGCGGAGCAAGCTATTCAACAAACTTCTTAACCGATGCAGGAGCTACCGCTTTAGGACTAGATCCATTATATAACACAACTATGGCTAACGATATGGTTTGGTATTTAAATGCAGGTAGTGGTCGTCCACAAGTTGGTGATGATGACGCAGCAGAAGTTATTGAACACGTATTCCACACAATGCATATGTATGGTTTGGATGCAAATGCAATGAAATTCTGGCCATACTTAACATCAGACTGGGCATCAGGTCCAACCTTCCTAGCAATGAAAGAAGCAGAAGATGCAAGTAAATGGGATCCAAGTGGATATGCACCGCTTTGGAAAACGAATTCAACACAATTTCCACTTGCAGTTAAAGAGTACTTGTACTTGCTAAACTTTAGTATGTTTGAATATACAAGCTTATGGGATGGTGGAAGTTTAGGTTCAGAATGGTCAGACGATATGCGCACTCCAGCAGGATTGCAAACAAACAACCCGTTGGGATATGCATTACACAATACATATATAGCTCCAGTAATGTCTAAGCCAACGCTTTCAACTATTAGATCTATATTCCAGGACGGTGATAATGGTGATCCAACAGCAGCAGGCGCGTCAGGTTACGCGGCAGACGCTGCAATTAGCTTAACTGGTAACCTTACTGTTAATTCAAACACTGCAACATTGAAACTTAATGTTGCACCAGATGTAGGAACAGAAGGTGCTGAGACTTTAGCATTTGCACTCGATAATGGCCAAGCAAGTCAAAACGTTACTATTAACGATTCAAGTACTGCTCGTGCTGCAACATACGCATTGAGCTCAAGTGCATCTAGTGTTAACGAAGGCTCGTCAGTTACTATAAGTCTAATTACCACAGATGTTGCAGATGCTACTAGTGTACCATATACAATTACAGGTGTTACAAGTGCTGATATAGGCGGCGGTAGTTTAACTGGCAACTTTACTGTTTCTAGTAATGCAGCATCAGTTACGATTACAATGGCTTCTGATTTAACAACTGAAGGTGCTGAGACAATGGTACTTGCAGCAGATGGTACTGCCGCAACAGTAAGTGTTACTGTTGGTGACACATCGGTAGGTGCTGATTATACACTTAATATTGGTCATGCAGGATCTGGTGCATACACATTATCAGGTACAGATAGAAATGGCTCAATATCCGGAAACAATACAGCATTAGCATTTAATAATGGTGATGTTGTAGACTTTGTTGTAAGCGCAGGAGGACATCCATTCTACGTTAAAACAGCACAAGTCACAGGAACTGGCAGTCAAGCTAGTGGTGTAACGAACCAAGGATCTCAAGCAGCAACTATGAGATGGACAATAGGAGCAGCTGGAACATATTACTATATTTGTCAATACCATGCAGCGATGTACGGCACTATCACAGTAAGCTAATAAAAGGAATAAGAAAATGGCAGTACAATTAATTAATATCGGTAATGTCGCAAATGACGGCACGGGCGATGACCTTAGGGAAGCATTTATTAAAGCAAATGCAAACTTTGAAGAATTAGACTTACGTGATGATGAACAAACAACTGTATCTAATTTAGGGTCGTCCGGTGAAGGATTATTTACTCAAAAATTAGTATACGATTTACAATTTAAGAAAATTGTTGCAGGTGCAGGTGTTTCCCTTACATCTACATCCGATAATATTACAATAGCTAATACTAATATATACAGCTTCACACAAACTGCTGTAGCCAGCGATAACTATGTTACAAAGCAATACGACTTTGCAGATGGTAGACTACTTTACAACAACGTGTATTCTACTATAGCTGATTTACCAAGTGCAAGCACATATCACGGGCTATTTGTACATGTACACGGTACAGGCGGCGCATACTATAGCCACGGTGGCGCGTGGGTAGAGCTTGCAAACAAATCAACTCAGCATCCACTATCAAATGATGCAACACCACAACTAAGTGGAAATTTAGATGCACAATCCTACAACTTACTTAACGTAGGAACTGTTTCTTCGTCAGGATTGTCAGGACCATTAGTTGGTAACGTAACAGGTAACGTAACGGGACTAGTACACGGTATTGATATTAGAACATTCCTTGATAATGATACTGCTGACTTTGGAACTATTAACCCTACTGTAGCAAATATACTAGAATATATAGTATATAATACTGATGTAGAGTGGGGATCAATTGTTACACCAAACAGTGCTACACTTGACTTAGGTGCAATTGCTGTCTAAGTCAATTCCGATAAATACGTTGTATTAAGGAAACTATCGAATGTCAGAATTATGGACCGTTACAACTGGAACTAGACTGCAAACACTTGTTGAAAGATCTTCAGTAAATATAACATTGCCAGTAAGTGGCGGTGTTACTGCTGCTGTAGAACTTATTAGTGGCAGTATTCCTACAGGAACAAGATTAGAAAATAACACAATAGTCGGCACAGTACTTGAAGTTGCGTACGATACAACATTTAATGCTGTATTTAGAGCAACAACAGATACACAATTTCAAGATGTTACTATCGAACTTGTTGTAACAGGACCTGATGCACCTAATTGGCAAACTACTACAGGATTACTAGCTGTAGGATCAAATAATAGTCTGTTTATACTTGATAGTGAAATTATCGACTATCAATTAGTAGCCACGGATACAGATTTAAGTGCAGGCGATGTTCTTTCATACTTTATTGCAGACGGTGACGGCATATTACCTCCAGGTATTAAGATGTCGGATACAGGTAAACTAACAGGTACAACAGAACCATTACTTAGTTTAGACAAGCGAGAAGCAGCAGGCAGTTATGATAGTACACCGTATGGTGAAGTAATGGATTACGCTATACTAAGTTCAAATGGTTATGGTAGTTATTATTACGACACTGTAGACTTTGATTATAGCGAAGCAACATCAAATCCAAGAAAATTAAATAGATACTATCCATTTGCTGTTACTGTTACTGACGGTGAGTCTTACGAAAGGCGAGAATTTAAAATATACGTGGTTGGAGATGATTATTTAAAATCAGATAATACTGTAATGCAAGCTAGTACAGGAGTATTTACTGCCGATAACACTAATGTAAGAACTCCAGTTTGGATAACACCAAAAGACTTGGGTTATAAACGCGCAAATAATTACACAACGCTATATTTAGAAATTGTAGATAACTGGACACTAGAAGGTGTACTAGTTTACACTCTAGAAGATGTAAACGATGACCTTACAAAAAGTGAATTACCTCCTGGGATGAAGTTAGATAGCCAAAACGGCCAAGTTGTAGGGCGTATTCCTTATCAGCCAGCTATAACAGAAAACTATAAATTTACAGTAAGGGCAACTAGACTTACTACTGACTTAGAAACAGTTACAATCTTTGCAAATTACTACGAAGATACACTTCTAGGTAATAACAGCTTTAAAATTAACAAAATAAACTTAACTGGCAATACAGACGGCGTTAATGATTTGTTTGAACTAATTGGTAAGAAGATTTTATTAGGCAACAGTCAATACACAGTAGTTAACGCTGATGGGCAAAATGCTCTTTACGATGTTATCTTTGTACAAGAAGTGCTAACTCCTAGTATTAACTTACTGCTAAGTGAAACAGCAGTAATTGGCTCTGATCATGCATTTGTAACTAGATTAACCGAAGCAGCTAAAACAAAGTATGCTAGTAGAGTATTAAGATTAACTGAAACTGAAAAATATACTATTAGTACGTTTACTCCGTACATTGAATGGATTGTTGAACAGACTACAGTAAACGATCCATTTTTACCAGCATCTTCTCCGGTAGTAATGAAATCAAATTCAAATTATTATGTAGGCGACTATATTATTAATACAGTAGCTTCTGGTGGCAATGGATTTATATACAAATGCACAACTGCACATGTTGTTACTGCACAATTAGATAATGCTGGTGCTAACGTAGTAGTTAATGATGTTGTACAGTTGACCTTTATAGTTGCAAACTGGACACAAGTTGCAGAAACTCTTGAAGGGCTAAGTGTAAATGATAGAATAACTGCTACAAAACAAGCATTAGAAGCTGAATACAGCGGTAAGGCATATATTACAGCAGTTAATGGGTTGTCATGGAAGCTTAGGATTCCAAGCACAGCAACTTCAAGAATTAAGTCAAATATACAAAGTTTCTTTTCAGGACCAGACAGTACTGATATTGTTGCAACAATGGTACGAGACAACGAAGATAAAATAACATTTAGTACTAATTTAACATCGCAACTAAACAGCGGAAGAAATATCGGTATTGCATTGTTTGCAAAAGATAGTTTCTTTAAAAACATAATTGTTTCAGAAAGAGACGAAGTTGACATACCTAGTACAGCTAAGACTTTCGAAGTGAAGATTATTGGAGAAATTGATACTGCAATTAAATGGAAAACTCCTGCAAATTTAGGTAATATCAATGCTAACTTTACAAGTGTGTTTAGACTAATTGCAGAGACTACTGTTCCAGATACTAAAATGATTTATACAATAAAATCTGGGAAGTTACCGTTTGGGCTAGTACTGAATTCGAGTGGCGGTATCGTTGGTGAAGCAAGACAATTTGGTACAGTAAGTAAGCCAGGCTTAACTATATTTGAAACCAAAGCAATTACATGGGATGGTGCATTGTCAGTAGATACAACCTTTGACAGACAATACAAATTTACTGTAGAAGCAAGGGATAGATTTAATTATACTGCAATAGAACGTGAATTTACATTAACTGTTAATGACTTAGATAATAAACAATACACTGACATATATATGCGTCCTATGTTATCTGATGCACAAAGACAATATTTTAATAACTTTATAAGTACTCCGGAAGTGTTTGATCCTACTAAAATTTATCGTGTAGGAGACAAAACTTTTGGTATCCAACAGAATTTAGACATGTTAGTGTATGCCGGAGTTGAAGCAACTACTATGGATAAATTTGTTGCAGCGGCAGCTAAAGGACACAAACGTAAAAAGTATATACTAGGCGATATTAAAAGTGCTGTTGCTAAAGTAAGTGCATCTTCAGATACAATTTACGAAGTAGTGTATATTGATGTTAAAGATCCTGCTAATTCTACTACTGGAACTAAAACTGCTTCTAGTTTCTTAACTGACAGTAAAGAAAAAATTACTATAGACAGCATGCAATACGCAGTAGTAGATAATGCTGCTAGAACAGGTGCAGGTTATGACGAACTAAAAATTACTACTAGATCTACAGTAAGATTTATAGTTAGTGAGACTCAATCAGTTTTAATTGATACTAGATTGTCAGATACAGATGCAGCACTTAACGTAGGCAATGCAGATTTTGAAATAACTGTTAAGGGCGGAGGCGTACAAACTGTAGTCTTAGACAAAGGCGACTCAGAACCATTCCGCTTTAGACCTAAAACTAACACTATAAAAGCAGATAGTAAAGGAGTTAATGTTAGTCAATCAACTGACTCCAAAAAGTATATATCTAGTATAGATAATATGAGAGCAAATATTAAGACAATTGGTGCCGAAGAAAGAAACTACTTACCGCTTTGGATGAGAACCTCACAAACCGGATTTGAAGAATTAGATTATGTAACTGCAATTCCTCTTTGCTTTTGTCAACCAGGAATGTCTGCAGATATAATTAACAATATTAAAAATTATGGATTTGATCCTAAGAAAATTAACTACGATATTGACAGATATATCGTAAAACGAACTGATAACTCCGATGTTGAGAAATTTGTACTGTTCGCAAATTACCAATTCAATGTATGACATCGATAAATATATTAAAGAGGAAGTAACAACATGGCAAGCAACATTATAAGCGGAACAATCGACGGAACGTATCCAGTAGCAGGGGTTGACAACAACACCCAAGGATTTCGTGACAATTTTACAATTATTAAAGCAGGATTAGCAGTTGCTAATAGCGAAGTTACTGTACTACAAAGCACTACTGCTAAATTAAATGCAACTAATGACTTTAACGGAACTGAGATTACAGATGCTAACTTTTCATTAAACACTGAAAAGTATCATAATGTAGGCACAGTAGTTACTGGTCAAAATATTAGTTTCTTAAACGGACATTATCAGAGTTTAGCTATTAACTTAGGTGTAGGTGCATCTACTATTAACTTTGCACTAGCAGATTGGCCAGCAAGAGATCATGTTGCTAAAATGACAGTACAATTACTCGGCAATGGTACTTCAAAAAGTGTAACATTTACAGTAGACGGCGGAGGAACAATAAAATATGGTACAGGCTACCCAGCTGCGTTAGCTGTTGAGAGTAATGCAAATCCTATTATTATTGACTTTTGGACTTATAATCAAGGTACTACTGTATATGCAGAGTATAGAGGTCAGTATACTTAATGCTTAATCCGTTAGTTGATAGTTTAGCAGACTTTTCATTAAACCAGCTGGAGGACAAAATAAATGAACTCCAGCGAAAATACTTTATGACAAGTAATCAGCAAGTGCAATTACAAATGTCAACCATCTTAGAAATATACAAAGAAGAACTCTACACCAGACGTGCAATAGAAGCTAATCGCCAACGAGAGCAAAATAATGGCGGATCAGGACTTGACAAACTCATAAAAGTAAGTTAAACTAGTTGTATGTTAATGAAAACAGACCACCTCGGTATACCACGATTTAATAACCGCGACCTTGTTGATATGATCTATAGTGGTCATGTTGACAAGTGCCATGTTGTGTTATGTGAACCTAGTGACGATGTAGACCTTTTTAATAAGGCTATGGAAGAACAAGGTATGCCTACACTTACAAAATATATTCCCTTAGATGTAGAACAGAAAGACTTTGACACAGCGTTACAGTCTGAATGGTTCATGCCTGACGAATATAAAACATTAAATGTACACAACTACGTTCTTACAAAATGTACTACACAAGACGAAACAGCAAGGTGTGCTGAAGAACTAGCAGAGTTTGATGGCAGAGGTATGATGCCTTTACTACAGTACATGGTATACCTAGTAGACTTTATGCGTGAGAATGATATTGTATGGGGTGTAGGAAGAGGTAGTAGTGTAGCCAGTTATGTGCTATACCTAATAGGTGTACACAGGATAGATTCCATCCAGAATGACCTGGACTGGACCGAGTTCCTAAGATAAGTAATACTATAACTAACAGGAGAGAATAATGTCAAAAGGTAACCCAGCAAAGAAACAGCATCGTAGTATGCGAGGCAAGAACGTAGATATGGATCTTTTACGTAAACGTAACGAACTAACTCCAGCAGTAGGCAATGCTCGTGTAAATGCACGTGGCGACGAACTAGGACCTGGTGGACAAATTATTAAAAAGCGTGAAGATGTTGTAGCAGAACATTATGCAACAGCAGGATCAGTTGCAGACTCAAGCGGACGCGCGACACAACCTGTTGCAGATGTACCTGTAGCGCCTGTTGCAGCAGCAACAACAGCAAAAAAGACGACAACACGAACCAAAAAAGAAGAAGTAGTAATCGAAGAGCCTCTAACAGCAGCAGAGCAAGAAATGCTCGATGAAGCTGATGCCGAGTGGGTTGAAGATACTGACGGAAACTTTGTACAAAAAGGTGTATAATGGCAATTAACTTAAATTCTGTTAAAGGAAATCTTAGAGCAATAAAAAACACAGTTTTAGTAACTGAGATGCACTTTGGTGAACAAACTACTAACGGCGGAATTATTATTAAGGACGATAACGGCACAACACGCGGTATCTATTCTCGTTGGGCAAAAGTATATGCTAAAGGTCCAGCAAATATAGACGAATATAACGTCGGTGACTGGATTATGGTTGAACATGGACGTTGGACTCGCGGCTTTAATGTAGATAGTAACGGCAACGAGCAAGAAGTTCGTATGGTTGACACAGATTGTGTACTAGCTTATTCAAAAGAAAAACCAGCTGGTGTGTCAATCGGAGCAGAATACGGCGATGGCGAACACGCAAGCGTAGACCCTTCATCATTTATTAACCAATAAGGTAACACATGACTAACACATTTAAAGACATTGACACATTTGCTACGGCATGTGATCAACCAGCGAGCCCAGAGAACTACAAGATGTATCTTGGTCTCATTGATGAGGAGTACGGCGAATTAGTAGATGCAGTCGATGCAGACGACAAAGTGGAGCAACTTGATGCACTAGTTGACATCTTAGTTGTTACTATGGGTGCCATTCGTGCAGCAGGTTGGGACGGTGAAGCAGCTTGGAAAGAAGTAATGGATACTAACTTTGCAAAGATTGACGCAGAGACAGGAAAAGTAATTAAACGTAGCGACGGTAAAGTACTTAAACCAGTAGGCTGGACTGCACCACAACTAGCACAGTTTGTAGGAGGAAAATAATATGTTATATGTATTTGGCGATAGTTTTTGTCATGACATTAAATACCTGTCAGTATCAAATCAAGATAGGGAAAAATATAAAGTATATCCGCAATTTCAACCACTTAATGAAAATTGGCTGGGCCAAGTATCTAAAAAGTTAAATGGCAGTGTAGATCACGAAAATCGTGCGTTAGCTGGATGCGCTAACGAATACATTTATCATCAATTATGTCGCGAGCTTCCAAATATTAAAGAAGGCGACCAAGTTATTGTTTCACTTACTAATATGGACAGACGATGGCTAGTTGAAGAGTGTCCACATCAAGCCAATTGGTCTAGTATGGCGTTCGATCCAGATATTCCTGGTAGTGTATCAAAAGAACAAAATGAAGCTATTACGCAATATGCAAGACATCTTCATTCAGCCACAGGGACTTTTGCTCTTTATACTGGAATATTACACGGCTTAATGTTCCAAGCAATGCAGATGAGAGAAATAGGTATTAAATTTTTACTATTGCCAGGGTTTGCACCGCTAGAGCATTGTAATGGAATGTTAAGTGATATAACCGATGGAGAATTTGATAGCTTGGAAACTCGAGATAAATTCTATCAGAAAACAAATGATAATAGATGGAATCATCTATCAGAAGCTAATCATACTATTCTAGCTAATACGGTGATTGATTATTTCGAAGATACTAATCATGACCTAGACTTTACCGTTGGGTTTGAAAAGAATATCCTTACCAAAGAAAATATCTAAAAAGACTTGACTCCTTATTAAATTTATGTTATAATACGTGTATAGTTAATAAGGAGTCTTTAATGAAGATATCAGCACAAACGGCAGGCGTCGGTACAACAGGGTTAACTGGCATTACGCTACTCACATTGCATACAACAGGGTTTATAACAGGCTGGGCTTGGCCCATACTATACGTATTCCTCATCATCTCTGGCATTGGTCAAGAAAATAGGAAGGGCTAAATTATGGCAACACATGGAATGATTGATTTAGAAACACTAGATACAAAGCCTAGTTGTACAGTACTAAGTTTAGGCGCAGTTAAATTTGATCCTTTAAATGACAGTGAACCGCATAGTGAACTGTATCTTAAAATTGATATTGACCAACAAGATACGTTGGGACGTACTGCAAGTGATAGCACTATTGAATGGTGGAGCAAACAAGACCCTAAAGCAATGGAAGAAGCATTTGACCAAACTGGTGCAGTAAGTGTTGAAGAAGCACTACGGCAAGTTAGTAAGTGGAGCGTTGGTGTTGATACTATTTGGGGTCAAGGCTATGGCTTTGACTTAACTATTATGGAAGATATGTATCGCATGCTAGGTGTTCCTATTCCGTGGCAGTTTTGGCAAATTAAAGATGCACGTACATTATTTGGATGCTGTAAGATTGATCCTCGTAAAGTATTAAAACAGACTGACTTACACAATGCACTAGCTGATGCTTATTTCCAAGCAAAAGGTGTGCAACTAGCATATAAGGAACTAGGCGTTGAAAGATAGTCCTATTAACAAACTACAGCAGTTGATGATTATTACTGCTGAAGAGTGCGGAGAGCTTACACAGCGATGCTCAAAGATTATTCGTAAGTATTCTACTATAGATCAAATTCAAGAGGACCAACGTAAAAAACTACTTGAAGAAGCAGGTGACGTGCTTTGTATGATTGAGCTAATGGTAGAAAATGGCATCTTAACAAATGAAGAATTAGGCGTTAGGGTAAATGTAAAACGCGATAAACTAAAGATATGGAGTAACTTAATAACGTGAAATATGTAATTGATATAGACGGTACGATCTGCAATGAAGTATTTAATGCAGACGGCTCAAAGAACTATGCTATACACGAGCCTATGATGGACCGTATTGCAAAAGTAAATGCATTGTATGATGCAGGACACATAATAAAATATATGACAGCTAGAGGCGCAGTTAGTGGAATAGATCATTTTAAACTAACAAATAATCAGCTAGTAGAATGGGGTGCAAAGCATCACGAACTAAGTGTAGGGGAGAAAGAGCATTATGACATCTGGATTGACGACAAAGCATTCTGGAGTGAAAACTTCTTCCGGGCAACCGGCGAAACATACGAATAAAAAACGTAGTCTATTAGAGTTAGATACTGTAGTAGACGAAATACTCGCTCAGGCTCCGCCAGAGTGGTTTGATAAAATTGATAAAATAATCGAGGAGAGCGTAAATGAGTAAGTTTATTGCAGCAATGGATCACAGTGGTGGTTCGACAGGTGGCGTACTAGAACGTTACGAACGCGAGTATACAGAAGAAAACAAAATGGATCTTGTACACGAAATGCGTTTGCGTATGATTAATTCACCGTTGTTTGATAGCTCAAACATCTGGGCTGCAATTGTGTATAAAGACAGTGTTGATAAAAATATTGTAGACAATCTCTTTTATAAAGGCATCGAAACATATCTTAAAGTAGATAGTGGATGCGATACATTCGGCACTCTTAAAGACTTTGACATTCAAGGTATGATCGAGTACGCAAAAGCAAGTGGATGTACTGGTACCAAAATGCGCAGTATTGTAAAAAGCGATGAAACTATTGACGCTGTACTTACACAACAATTTGCACTTGCGACACAGATTTCTGCTGCTGGACTTATGCCAATTGTTGAGCCTGAGGTTCCAATTGACAACCTATACAAAATAGAGATTGAAGGACTACTTGAATCTGCATTACAGCGTCACTTAAAAAACTTTAAAGGTAAGTGCATACTTAAACTAACATTGCCTGAAGTAAACAACTTATACTTTGATATATCACATCTACCTAATGTGCATAAAGTTGTAGGTCTGTCAGGTGGATACGATACAAAAGAAGCATGTAATAGACTTGGATTGCAAGATAACATGACTGCTAGTTTTAGTAGGGCATTAAGTGAAGGGTTACTTTATAACTTGACAGATGATGAATTTAATGCTACAATAAGCAATAATATTAAACTAATCGTAGGAGCTAGTACTTGAAAGAATTATGGGTAGAGAAGTATCGTCCAAAGACAGTTGACGGATATGTGTTTCGTGATGATGCACAGCGTAACCAAGTAAATACTTGGATTAAAGATAAGAGTATTCCGCACTTATTGTTTAGTGGCAACGCAGGTATTGGTAAAACAACACTTGCTAAACTGCTATTTAATGAGCTTGATCTTAATCCGCTAGATATTTTAGAAATTAATGCAAGTCGCACTAACAGTGTAGATGATGTTCGTGCAAAGATTGTAAACTTTGTACAAATGATACCCTTTGGAGACTTTAAAGTTGTATTACTTGATGAGGCAGATTACCTTAGTCCGAATGCTCAGGCAGCGTTACGTGGAGTTATGGAAGAGTATCACTCCACTGCAAGGTTTATTCTTACTTGTAATTACCCCAACCGTGTTATCCCTGCTATTCATAGTCGTTGTCAAGGGTTTCACATTGCTAAAGTAGACCAGACAGAGTTTACAGCACGTATTGCAACTATCCTCATTGAGGAGGGCATTGTGCCCGACTTAGACACACTTGACACATATGTTAAGGCAACATATCCAGACTTGCGTAAGTGCATTAACACTGTGCAAATGAATGTGCAAGATGGTAGCTTATTGCGTCCCAATGAAGGCGACACAGGAGAAAGTGACTGGAAACTTGATATGGTCGAACTTTTTAAAGCAGGTAAGATTTTAGAAGCACGTAAGCTGTTGTGTGGTGCTGTTCGTCCAGAAGAAATGGAAGAAATCTATCGTTGGCTATATGACAATATTGAATTGTTTGGATCTATCGAGCAACAAGATACTGCGGTGCTAACTATTAAGCAAGGATTAGTAGATCATACATTGGTTGTAGATCCTGAAATTAACTTAGCTGCAACACTTATTAGACTAGCAAGGATATAATGTCTACTAAATAATGTTGGAGATAATGAATGACGTATTTAGTAACTGATAATTGCATTAAGTGTAAGCACATGGACTGTGTCGAAGTATGTCCAGTAGACTGTTTTTACGA
>Ga0308007_10000609_pt1 | contig 16303 bp, 18 predicted proteins | sample Neamet71_FD_203152 | JGI IMG/M metagenome (GOLD analysis project Ga0308007, IMG submission 203152) | Marine microbial communities from water near the shore, Antarctic Ocean - #71 | ecosystem: Environmental > Aquatic > Marine > Unclassified | place: Southern Ocean | collected 2014-06-07
ATGGCATGTTGTCCGTTAGCGGTAAAAAGTAAAAAATAGTTAGTGATATTGACAGCAATAGACATCGTTTTTCATTCGTATTTAAGTTGTATATTCTATGACAGACCCTTTTTTTTATCCCGTTGCCATTTTTGCCGTATTAATTGTGGGTATTTCTAAAGGTGGTTTTGGCGGTGGTTTAGGCCTGTTGGCTGTTCCTGTAATGGCTCTGGTTATCTCTCCTTTAAAGGCGGCTGCGATTTTATTGCCTATCTTATGCGTTATAGATCTTTTTGGCCTGTGGGCGTTTTGATCGTTTTAATCTTATTACTTTATTGCCAGCCGCAATGGTAGGTATTGTTATTGGTGCGTTAAGTTTTCATAGTTTATCTGAGCAAAATATTAAATTAATGACAGGCGTAATGGCATTGTTATTCAGTATTCGCTTCTTTAGTAAGAAGTTTTTAGGGAGTAATGTCGAAGCGAAATCAGCAAGTGTGTTTGGTGGTATTTTTTGGGGTACACTATCTGGTTTTTCTAGCTTTAGTGTGCACGCTGGTGGTCCTGCCCTGAATGTCTATTTATTGTCTCAAAAGTTAGATAAAAGCATTTTTGTTGGTACGACCATTATATTTTTCACTGTAGTGAATTACGCTAAATTAGTGCCTTATACGTTGCTTGGCTTGTTTAAACTAGAGAACCTGGCAACATCGATGATATTAGCGTGTTTTGCTCCCATAGGTGTTATGGCGGGTGTTTATTTACATCGACGTATTAACGAAGAGTGGTTCTATTTGTCCAGCTATGGGTTATTGCTGCTGGCGGGTATTAAATTATCGTATGAAGGTATTCTGGGTTTATAGAGGCTATGAACTGTCGTAAGTAAGATCTATGTAAATTATTAGACATTCATATTAATTGCTTGTATATTATCGCGCAGCTAGAAAAAAATCTTGTTTATATCTCCATTTCGTTTTGTTATTCCTCGTTCTGAAGTATTTAGTTTATTTTCACGCTACCCAACGCCCTATAAAGGCGAGTTTTTATTAAATACAGGATATTATTATGTCTACAGTAAACGGTACAGTTAAATGGTTTAACGAAACTAAAGGTTTTGGTTTTATTGAACAAGAGTCAGGTCCTGACGTTTTTGCTCATTTTAGCGCAATTACAGGTGATGGTTTTAAAACTCTTGCTGAAGGTCAAAAAGTTACTTTTACTTTGACTCAAGGTCAGAAAGGTCCTCAAGCAGAGAACATTGTTGCAGTTTAATTTGCAATAATTTTGTCTCTAGAGACCAGAGTTTGAAAAAAGGTGAATCTTATGATTCACCTTTTTTTTGTTTAAAATCAGCAGTAAAATTTTAAAACTAAGATATAAAAAAACCGCCTAGCTGGCGGTTTTTTTTGTAGTTAAATACTTGCTACTAGGCTTGGTATTTTTTAAAGACTAGGCTTGCATTTGTGCCACCGAAACCAAAGCTATTGGACATTATTTGGTTAAGGTTGGCGTTGTCGATACGAGTTGTTACGACAGGAATATTTCCCGCCGCTTCATCTAGATCATCAACATTTGCAGAAGCAGTAATGAAGTCGCCTTCCATCATTAAAAGACTATAAATAGCTTCATGTACGCCTGCGGCACCTAATGAATGCCCAGAGAGCGATTTGGTCGAGCTAATTCTAGGAATGTCACTACCAAAAGTCTCGTTAACGGCCTGCAGTTCTTTCATATCACCAGCAGGAGTGCTGGTGCCATGAGTATTGATGTAATCAATTTTGCCGTCGATTGTGCTCATTGCCATTTTCATGCATCGAACAGCGCCTTCACCTGATGGCGCAACCATATCGTAGCCATCAGAAGTGGCGCCATATCCAACTAACTCAGCGTAAATTTTAGCGCCACGTGCTTTAGCGTGCTCTAGCTCTTCAATGACTAGCATGCCGCCGCCGCCAGCAATAACAAAACCATCGCGGTTAGCGTCATAGGCACGAGATGCTTTTTCTGGCGTATCGTTATATTTAGAAGATAAGGCGCCCATAGCATCAAACATACAAGTTTGAGTCCAACTCTCTTCTTCTCCGCCCCCAGCAAAGATGACATCTTGTTTGCCAAGCTGAATTAGCTCCATAGCATTGCCTATGCAGTGCGCGCTTGTTGAGCATGCAGAAGTAATGGAGTAATTCACGCCTTTAATTTTAAAAGGAGTCGCTAGGCATGCAGATACCGTGCTTCCCATTGTTTGGGTAACTCGATACGGGCCAACTCGCTTAACGCCTTTTTCACGTAATATATCTGCAGAGTCAACAAGATTGGCAGCAGATGCGCCACCAGAGCCTGCTATAAGGCCTGTGCGTACATTTGATACTTCTTCTTCTGTAAGACCAGAATCATTAATGGCTTGTTGCATGGACACATAAGCATAAGTCGCTGCGGGTCCCATGAAACGTCTAGTTTTACGATCGATCAGCTCATCAGCGTCAAGGTCAACACGACCACAAACATGGCTGCGAAAGCCCATTTCTTTGTAATCATCCGCAAAACGAATGCCGGATTTGCTTTCCATTAACGAATTTAATACGCTTTCTTTATCGTTACCAAGGCAGCTTACGATGCCAAGACCAGTTACAACTACACGACGCATAGGGTGTGCCTCTCTATTCTTAATCTTTTAGAAGTTTTCTGTTGAAGTGAATAAGCCGACACGTAAATCAGTGGCTGTATATATCTCACGTCCATCTACGAAAACACTTCCGTTAGCAATACCCATAACCAATTTACGCTCAATAACGCGTTTAAGGTGGATATGGAAAGTAACTTTTTTAGCGGTTGGTAAAATTTGGCCAGTAAACTTAACTTCGCCAGAACCTAGCGCACGCCCACGACCTTTATTGCCTTTCCACCCAAGAAAAAACCCAACCAATTGCCACATGGCGTCTAAACCAAGACAGCCTGGCATAACTGGATCACCTGGAAAGTGGCAATCAAAAAACCAAAGGTCTGGTGTGATGTCTAGTTCAGCGATAATTTCACCTTTATCAAAAGCCCCGCCCTCTGTGGAAATTTTTGTAATACGATCCATCATAAGCATATTGCCAACAGGCAATTGAGCATTACCGGCTCCAAACATCTCGCCGTGACCGCATTTTAAAAGTTCGTCTTTTTCAAACGATGAAGGTCTAGTCATTGTAATCCTATTTCCACTTTACATTTAGACATAAAGCTCTTAATGGCTGGTGGTTTTAATTGTCAATTATTATGTGGTGATTTTTTATCCGGGCTGATTATATCGGTTCGAAGGACTAATATGAATCTTTGACACTAAAAAACTCACTTAAATTACACTTTTAGCTATAAAACGACGTGTTTTTATTAGATTCTGCGACTAACAGAGGATTTAGCTAAAGTAATCAGGGCACTTCTGTAAGAAGATTCTTCTAAATCGGTAATTGCCTCAACGGCTAGTTCTGCGTGTTTAATCGCTCGGTCTTGAGTATGTTGAATTGCCCCGCAATTTTGTACGTCAGTTATTATTTGTTCTAATTGTTCTAGCCCGCCGGTTTCAATTGCATTGCGAACTCGCAAAACCGCTTCTTGTGGAGCGTGTTTCATTGTATAGAGGAGAGGTAAAGTGGGCTTCCCTTCAGCAAGATCATCGCCAATGTTTTTTCCCATCTCTTCAGCCGTACTGGTGTAATCCATAACGTCATCGATGAGTTGGTAGGCTATGCCAAGATGCATGCCATATGATGCAAGTGCTGTTTGTTGTACTTCGGTTGCGTTACTCATAATTGCACCGCATAAAAGAGCTGCTTCAAAAAGCTTTGCCGTTTTACATTCAATAACTTTGAAATAACTCTCTTCGCTGGTGTCAGGGTTGCCGCAGTTAAGTAATTGCTGTACTTCCCCTTCTGAAATAACGTTAGTCGCCTCCGCAAGAATTTTCATACATTGCATGCTGCCGACATCAACCATGATCTGAAAAGCGCGTGAATAAAGAAAGTCGCCAACTAAAACGCTGGGAGCATTGCCCCATTCTTCATTGGCTGTTTTTTTTCCGCGACGCATATCTGATTCATCGACAACATCATCATGTAGTAGTGTCGCTGTGTGAATGAATTCAACAGTCGTCGCCATTCTGATATTGTCAAAATGTGTTGTGTCGATATTCGGGTTGCAGGCTCTAGCAGCCGTTAACACCATAAGAGGGCGGAGTCGTTTCCCACCATTGCTAATAATGTAATGACCGATTTGTTCTATTAAGGGGATTTCACTTTTAAGTTGCGATAAAATATATTCATTAACTAACGCAAATTCATCAGCAACGACAGAATGTATAGAGTTTGATGACATGCTATTCCCCAAGCTAACCTAATAATATTCATATTGAATCTGATTTACAGCGCACACATGCTAGGTAAGTAGAAGGATTGGGTCAACCCAAAAAGCAAAAAATGCACGTTTTCTTAATAATTAGCTTGTTTTTGGTTTACCTGTTTTGTACAATCCTGCGTCCGATTTATCCACATTTTGCTCCCTATCATATGGTGATTAAAGAATGAGGGGTTATTTTGATTATTTGAAATAGCTGATTATTGTTTGGGCCACTAGAAGTAGGTCAAATTCAAATTTTATAGTAGCCGGATAAATCCTATTGGAGAAAGACATGTTTGCAGTAATTAAAACCGGTGGTAAGCAGTACCGTGTTCAAGAAGGCCAAGTTTTAAAAGTAGAAAAATTGGCTGTTGAAGAAGGTAAAGCAGTAGAGTTCAATGAAGTATTATTGGTCAGTAATGGCGATGATATAAAAGTTGGCGCTCCATTTATTGAAGGCGTTAAAGTTACGGTTGAAGTTGTATCTCATGGTCGTGGCGATAAAGTGAAAATTCTTAAGTTCCGTAGACGTAAGCATTCTATGACGCGTATGGGTCATCGTCAGTGGTTCACAGAAGTTAAAGTTACTGCTATCAAGTAAGCAGAACTTGTTCAAATTTAAGGGGTAGATTATGGCTCATAAGAAAGCTGGTGGTAGTACTCGTAACGGTCGCGACTCGGAGTCGAAACGATTAGGCGTTAAGCGTTTTGGTGGTCAAGTTGTGATTCCTGGTAACATTCTTGTTCGTCAGCGTGGTACACAATTTCATCCTGGTGTTGGTGTTGGCATTGGTAAAGACCACACTTTATTCGCTCTGGCTGAAGGCCAAGTGAAGTTTGAAGTGAAAGGTAAGTTTAATCGTCGCACAGTATCGGTAGTAACAGCAGCCTAATACTGGTCGAAGTAAAAAAGAGCTCCGCTGTGGCGGGGCTTTTTTTTTGGAAAAATTCCATAATGGTATTAGAGAGTAGGCTTAGCGTTTTGTCTGTGCTTTACTTCTATTGTATTTTTTAAGAGGGTAGCTCTGTGAAATTTGTTGATGAGGCCAGTATTTACGTTCGAGCAGGTAAAGGCGGTAGTGGCTGTTTGAGTTTTTGGCGTGAAAAGTTCATCGCAAAAGGCGGGCCAGACGGCGGTGATGGTGGAGATGGCGGCAGTGTGATTCTTGAAGCTGATGGCGCCCTTAACACTCTAATTGATTATCGTTTTACTCGTCGCCATCAAGCTGAAACGGGCGAAGGTGGGCAGGGGCAAGATTGCACTGGTGCCAAGGGTGCTGATTTAGTGTTGAAAGTGCCGGTAGGTACTACCGTTATTGATGAAGATACAGATGAGGCGCTAGGCGATCTGACTCATGATGGAGAACGGTTAAAGGTTGTTCAAGGTGGCTTTCATGGATTGGGTAATACTCGTTTTAAATCAAGTACTAATCGTGCTCCAAGACAGACGACAAAAGGTACGGAAGGAGAAGAGCGTAATCTGAAATTAGAAATGAAGGTGTTGGCTGATGTGGGGCTTTTAGGTTTGCCGAATGCAGGTAAATCAACCTTTATTCGTTCTGTTTCTGCTGCAAAGCCAAAAGTGGCAGATTATCCCTTCACTACTTTGATCCCCAATTTAGGTGTGGTCAAAGTGAAAGCGCATCAAAGTTTTGTTGTTGCCGATATTCCTGGAATTATCGAAGGCGCTGCAGATGGTGCGGGGCTTGGTATTCGTTTTCTTAAGCACCTAGTTCGTAATCGTATTTTGTTGCATCTAGTCGATATGGCTCCATGGGATGATGTGACACCAGCACAGGCGGCGAAAATAGCAGTCAATGAGTTATCTCAGTTTAGTAATACGTTAGGTGAGCGTGAGCGCTGGTTGGTATTGAATAAAATAGATATGGTGCCAGCAGATGAGCTCGAAGAGCGTTGCCAGTCTGTTATTGATGCGCTTGATTGGAAAGGCCCTACGTATAAAATAGCGGCTATTTCTGGTGAAGGGACACAAACACTTTGCTTAGACCTTATGTCCAAGCTTGATGAAAAGCGTATTTTGCTGGAAGAAAGTCAAGAAGCACGTGATGCAGAAGAGGCAATGCGAATTCAGATTGATAAAGAAGGACGGGAGCGAATTCAGACGTATCGTAATACGAAGCGAGCTGAAGCTCAGGCGTCTAAAGAAGAAGACGATGACGATTTTGACGACGATGATTATGATGTTGACGTAGAATACGTGCGCTAGTTCCTAGTGGGGTTAAGGTAATGGTTATGCGGGATAAAATAATCACAGCGCAGCGCATAGTGATTAAGATAGGCAGTGCTCTGTTAACAAATGACGGTCAAGGTCTAGACGGCGGGTGTATAGGTGGTTGGGTAGAGCAAATTGCTCAATTAAGAGCGACGGGAAAAGAAGTGGTATTGGTCTCATCAGGTTCGATTGCTGCCGGTATGAAACGTTTAGGTTTTGCTAGTAAGCCCAAGCAGGTTAATGAGCTTCAGGCTTCTGCTGCTGTCGGTCAAATGGAGTTGATAGGTATGTATGAATCTCACTTTGCCGCACATGATTTACAGACCGCCCAAATTTTGCTCACACACGACGATTTATCGAATCGTCGTCGCTATCTTAATGCTCGGTCAACATTACGAACATTGCTCCGTTTAGGTGCTGTTCCTATTGTTAATGAAAATGACACAGTGGTTACTGATGAAATACGCTTTGGTGATAATGATACGTTAGGCGCGTTGGTCACTAATCTTGTGGAAGCAGATCTATTAATCATTTTAACAGATCAGCAAGGCTTGTTTGATAAAAACCCTCGTGATTACAAAAATGCAAAGTTAATCGATTATGCGTCGGCCAATGATGGCAGCTTGCTGGCTATGGCGAGTGGTGGTGCAGGTGTTTTAGGCAGTGGAGGGATGCTAACGAAAGTGAAAGCGGCGTCACTCGCAGCCCGCTCAGGCGCTGATACTTTGATTGCCTCGGGAAAAGAAGAAAATATAATCACCCGCCTTGTTTTAGGTGAATCCCTAGGTACTTGGTTGGTTCCAGAACAAGAGCCTTTAGTTGCTCGTAAACAATGGTTAGCTGGGCATTTAAAAACTCGAGGAACACTTGTCTTGGATGATGGTGCTGTTTCCGCGCTCAAAGCCGGAGGCAGTAGTTTGCTTTCAGTGGGAGTAAAAGATGTTTTAGGTGATTTTACTCGTGGCGATATGGTGGTTTGTGTTAGTGAGTCAGGTGAGTTAGTTGCTAGAGGGTTGGTTAACTATTCGGTTGGAGAGACGGCTAAACTGTTAGGGAAGTCATCCAGCCAAATAGGTTCCGTTTTGGGGTATGAGAATGAGCCTGAGCTAATTCATCGAGATGATTTGGTGCTCATTTAGAGTGATAAATACTTTGTTGATTCAAGCATATTCAAATTTATTATAGTTAGGAGAGTGTATGGCAAAGCCAGGAAAAAAAGGAATGGTGAGATTGCTGTATGCAATGCGCTATTCTTATCAGGGGTTAAAGGCTCAATGGCGTCATGAAGAGGCTTTTAGGCTTGAGGCTACGCTTTTCTTATTCGCTGTACCGCTTGCACTTTATTTTGGAGAAAGTGGGCTTGAAAAGGCCGTTCTTATTTTTTCTGTGGGTTTACTGGTGATTGTGGAGACCTTGAATTCTGCTTTGGAAGCCACAATTGACCGAATTGGTGACGAGTATCATGAGTTGTCTGGAAGAGCTAAAGATATGGGCTCTGCAGCAGTAATGTTGTCTTTAGGTTTGGCTCTTGCAGTATGGGTGTTGGTGCTTTTTTTCTAAGCGGCTAATTTTTTAGTTTATATTGTTCATAAAAAAAACACCTATAAAAAAACTGGCATAAGCCAGTTTTTTTATGAGTATCTCAAAATTAAGCAAGTGCTTTTATTTTTGCACTCAAACGGCTCTTATGGCGAGCCGCTTTATTCTTGTGATAAATGCCTTTGCTTGCGGCTTTATCCATTTGTGATGTTGCTACAACAAAAGCGGTTTGCGCTTCTGCTTTATTGCCTGCTTCAATAGCAGCGTCTACTTTTTTAAGGTATGTACGCACCATAGAGCGCAGGCTACCATTGTGAGCGCGGCGCTTAACTGCCTGACGCGCACGCTTTTTTGAACCAGCGGAGTTTGCCACAATATGGCTCCTATAAATTTCTATAAAATGAAACGGAAATGCACTCTGCAATTCCGTAGAATCAAAGTCAAGTAATTACTTGAAAATCTCGCGCCAAATATTACCAGTTTTTCAACTGACCACAACCCCAATTAGGATTTATTATCATGTTTAACGGCTCTTTTGCGTATTCTGGCGTACTTTGAGATGCTATTCTAACGTTCAAAGTAAAAAAATAGCTATTTGCATGTTAAGGGACCGTTTTTGAATAAAACGACACAGAGAAAAAATACAGGTGCATCTTCTTTATTTAGATCAAGTGTACTTGTTTCAATATGTACTTTTTTATCTCGTATTCTAGGATTGGCTCGGGATGCCGCCTTGGCTTATGTGTTGGGCGCCAGCGCCAGCGCCGATGCTTTTTATGTTGCCTTTAAAATACCTAATTTTTTCCGTCGCCTGTTCGCAGAAGGTGCATTCGCTCAAGCATTCGTACCGGTATTAAGTGATTATAAAGTGCATCAGGATCATCAGGCGGTTAAAGCGTTAGTGTCTGCTGTTACTGGATCGCTGGGTTTAGTGTTGTTATTGGTGACAGTGCTTTTTATTGTGTTTTCTCCTTGGGTTGTTTATGTATTTGCACCAGGCTTTGCCGATAATCAGCAGCAGTTAGAGTTAGCGTCCAATTTATTGATGATTACTTTTCCCTATTTGTTGTTTATTTCACTAACTGCTTTGGCCGGTGGGATACTTAATAGCCATAATCAATACGCTGTTCCGGCAATAACACCGATTTTTTTAAATATGTCTTTAATTGTGGCAACTGTTTTTTTTGCGATAGATGCCGCACAAAAAGAAGTTGTGATTGCGGTAGGCGTGTTTGTGGCCGGTTTATTACAATTGGCTTTTCAAATTCCTTTTCTGGCTAAGCTTGATTTGTTGCCAATGCCTTCATTTGGTTTTTCTCATCCTGGTGTAAAACGAATTTTCCAGTTAATTTTACCTGCTCTGTTCGGTGTGTCTGTTGGGCAGATTAATTTATTGCTAGATACTGTGCTCGCTTCCTTTTTGGAAACGGGCAGTATTACGTGGCTGTATTTGTCGGATAGATTGTATGAGTTGCCTTTAGGTATTTTTGCGATTGCGATAAGTACGGTGGTTTTACCTGCTCTTTCTCGTAGTTTCTCTGGTTCTCAAGAAAATAAGTTCGCTTCTACTCTTGATTGGGGTTTGCGAACCGTTCTGCTTATTGCTGTACCGTCATTTATTGCGTTGTTTATATTGGCTGAGCCATTAATTGCCGCTATTTTTTATCGAGGAGCGCTCACGGCTAATGATGTCAGTATGGCTGCGATGAGTCTGCAAGCTTATTCGTTAGGTTTGATTTTCATGATGCTGATTAAAGTACTTGCGCCAGGTTATTATGCGCGTCAGGATACAAAAACACCTGTGAAGATTGGTGTGATTGCTATGGTGGCCAATATGGTATTTAACCTTGTCTTGGTCTGGCCTTTTGGTCATGTTGGATTGGCGATAGCGACCAGCTTGTCTGCATTGCTAAATGCATTGTTACTTTGGCACGGATTAAGGCGTGACGGTTATCACTCTTTCGACCTTAGTTGGTTGAAGAGTTTGCGAGCAGTGTGCCTTGGGTCCTTTATGTTAGTTATGGCTTTACTGCTTTACCAGAGATTAGGTCTAGATTGGTTGTTATTATCAGACTTAGAACGAGTATTTCATTTGTCTTGCCTTGTTGTGATTGGCGCGCTGTTTTATTTTTTTGGGCTCTTTCTAGGTGGCTTTAGAGTGTCAATGTTGAAAGTATAATGAGAAAGTAAACGACATGTCCTATGCTCTCTAGCAATCGATTACCTTTTTTAATACTTGAGTGAATGTTATGAGTAACTACCGTCATCTAAGTAACTGCTATATAATCTCGATTATTTTTGGCTGTAGGTCTTTTGATGGGGCGTTATGGAGTTAATACGGGGTATTCATAATATCCGACAGCAGCATCGCCAATGTGTGTTGACTATTGGTAATTTTGATGGAGTTCACTTAGGGCATGAGGCTATTTTAAATCGTGTGAAAGAGCTGGCCTCTGAGTATCAGACAGCGTCATGCATTATGATTTTTGAGCCGCAGCCTCGTGAATTCTTTTTATCTAAAAATGCACCAGGACGAATTAGTCGCTTTCGAGATAAATTAAAAATGTTGCAGTCGCATGACATAGATTATGTTTTATGTCTGCCATTTAATGAACAGTTTCAGCAGCTTAGTGCCGAGTTGTTTTGTCAGTCTATTTTGCAAGGAGGCCTTAATATTCAGCACCTTGTGGTAGGGGATGATTTCCGCTTCGGCTGTGACCGTCAGGGGAGCTTTGATTATTTATACCAATTTGGTAAGCAAAATAGATTTGTTGTTGAAAATACACCATCAGTAATGTCCGCATCGAAAGAGCGGATAAGCAGCTCTTTAGTTAGGCGGTGTTTATCTATAGGAGATGTCAAAACCACAGAGCAGCTGCTTGGTCACCCAATGTCACTATCTGGTCGGGTGGTTCACGGGCAAGAGTTAGGGCGTACTTTGGGGTTTCCGACGGCAAATGTTCATCTAAAAGCAGTTGTGCCGGCTTTGTCTGGTGTCTTTGCGGTAGAGTTTGCTACTAAGCATGAGATCTATAAAGGGGTAGCCAATATAGGTTTTCGACCAACTGTTAACGGTAAAACACCTATTTTAGAAGTGCATTTATTTGAGTTTGATGGCTCTTTATATGATGACTATGTTGATGTTCGCTTTTGTCATTTTATACGTAAAGAACGAAAAATGTCTGGCTTACTTGAGCTAGAAAAACAGATTCAATCTGATAAAGAAGAAGCACAGAGTTTCTTTAAAGATCAGTAAATCGATTATTGTTGAGGAAAAATCGAATAACCATGAGTGATTATAAACCGACACTAAATTTGCCTGATACAGATTTTCCTATGCGAGGAGACTTGGCAAAACGTGAGCCTACTATGCTGAAACGCTGGCAAGATATGGATCTTTACAACAAAGTGCGTAAAGCCAGTAAAGGTCGTAAGTCATTTATCCTTCATGATGGCCCTCCTTACGCCAACGGCAGTATCCACATTGGTCACGCGTTGCAAAAGATACTCAAAGATATCGTTGTGAAGTCTAAAACCATCGGTGGTTTTGATGCTCCTTTTGTTCCAGGTTGGGATTGTCATGGTTTGCCGATTGAACACAAGGTTGAGCAGCTAATCGGTAAAGCGGGCGATAAGGTAACTTATAAAGAGTTTCGTGCAAAATGTCGCGAATACGCTTATACACAAATCGAAGAGCAGAAAAAAGATTTTGTCCGTTTAGGTGTGATGGGGGATTGGGAAAATCCTTATCTCACTATGAATTTTGCTACTGAAGCCAATATTGTTCGTGCCTTAGGTAAAATTGCTGAGAACGGCCATCTAGTTAAAGGTTTTAAGCCAGTTTACTGGAGTGTTGTTGGTGGTTCTGCTTTAGCGGAAGCAGAAGTTGAATACCAAGATAAAACCTCTTTGTCCTTGGATGTGCGCTATGCACCACAAGACGAAGCAGCGCTGCTTGCGAAATTCTCTGATGCAGGAGGCGAAGGCAGGGTATCTGTCGTTATCTGGACAACCACACCTTGGACGCTGCCTGCTAGTCAAGCGGTATCTGTGCATCCTGAATTCAACTACGCGTTGGTTGAAGTTGATATGGGCTTGGGTAAAGAGCGTTTGATCGTCGCGGAAGACATGGTTGAAGGCCTGATGGCTCGTTATTCTGCAAATGACTATCGTATTGTGGGTCGTTGTATGGGTGCTGACTTAAAGGGCACCATGTTAAATCATCCTTTTCTGGAGCGTGATATCCCCGTTATCTTGGGTGAACACGTAACGACCGAAGCGGGTACTGGTTGTGTGCATACGGCGCCCGATCATGGCGTAGATGACTTTAACGTAGGTCGTGAAAACGACATCGGCACGATTAATTTGGTACAAGACAATGGCGTTTATTCTGATGCGGCAGGCGAGTTCGCTGGGGTGCATGTTTATAAAGTAGACGGCGCAGTGCTAGACGCGCTAAATCGTAATAATGCTTTGGTGTTTGAATCGAAGATTTTTCATAGTTATCCACATTGCTGGCGCACTAAAACACCACTGATCTTTCGTGCCACGCCGCAGTGGTTTATCAGTATGACCAAAGAGGGATTGTTGGATGCCGCAAAGCATGCCGTTGACGGTGTGAAGTGGGTACCAAGTTGGGGGCAGAATCGTATGGAAGCGATGTTAAACAATAGCCCGGACTGGTGTGTGTCTCGTCAGCGTACTTGGGGGGTGCCGATAGCTCTGTTCATCAACAAAGAAACCCAAGAGCTTCACCCTGAAACACCGCGCTTAATCGAAGAGGTGGCGAAACGTATCGAAAAAGTAGGTATCGATGCTTGGTTTGATTTAGAAGTAGAAGAGTTGCTTGGTGCGGATGCGGATAAATATAGCAAAGTCACTGATACTTTGGATGTTTGGTTCGATTCTGGTGTGACTCATTATTCTGTGATTGATCAGCGTGAGGAATTAAGCTTCCCTGCGGATTTGTATCTTGAGGGTTCAGATCAGCATCGTGGTTGGTTTCAATCGTCTTTGAAAACGTCTATCGCGATTCGTGGTGTGCCGCCATATAAGCAAGTTTTAACGCATGGTTTTACAGTAGATAGTGACGGCCGCAAGATGTCTAAGTCTTTAGGTAATGTAATCTCTCCACAGAAAGTCATGGATACTTTGGGTGCCGATATAATCCGTTTATGGGTTGCTTCGACTGATTACACCAGTGAAATAGCTGTTTCTGATGAAATCCTAAAACGTGTGGCTGACTCATATCGTCGTATTCGTAATACGGCTCGCTTTATGTTGGCGAACTTAAATGGTTTTGATCCTGTTACAGATCTTGTTCCAGCGGATAAAATGATTGCGTTGGATCGTTGGATTGTTGATCGTGCAGCGCAATTACAGCTAGAAATTGATGAGGCCTATAACGAATATCAGTTCCATACGGTAAATCAGAAAGTTCAACATTTTTGCTCTATGGATTTGGGTGGTTTTTATCTGGACGTTATTAAAGATCGTCAGTACACCACGCAAGCTGATAGCTTGGCTCGCCGCTCTGCACAAACGGCTTTATTTCATATTATGGAGGCGTTTACGCGTTGGATTGCACCTGTATTGAGCTTTACCGCCGATGAGCTCTGGCAGGCACTTCCTGGTGAGCGTGCTGAATCTGTTTTTCTTGATACTTGGTACGAAAACTTAGCTGTATTATCTGAGAGTGAATCTAAAGGTCGTGATTTCTGGAAGCAGGTTTTAGAGGTTAAGGTTGCAACAAACAAAGTATTAGAAGCTGCTCGTAATGAAGGAAAAGTTAAAGCAAGTTTAAGTGCTGAAATTGTACTGTATTGTGAACGTGATTTAGCCTCGACACTGAATGAACTAGGTGATGAGTTACGTTTTGTTTTAATTGCTTCTAACGTAAAAGTCCTACCTTTTTCTGAGGCGAGTGAAAATGCCGTTATAACTGAGATTGATGGATTGAAGGTGGCTGTAACGCTAAGCGAGAATACAAAGTGTGTGCGTTGTTGGCATCACAGAGAAGAGGTGGGGAATAACGAAGTGCATCCTGAACTTTGTGAGCGTTGTATTAATAATTTACCTGACGGGAAAGGCGAAGTTCGCCTCTATGCGTAATGGATAATAAATTGTTGTGGTTGCAGGTTGGTCGTTGGTGGTGTGTGGCTATCGTCATTTTTTTACTGGATCGGCTATCCAAACTGTGGGTTGAGGCTGAGCTTTTTACCGGGCAAGAAGTTGCTTTGACTTCATTCTTTGATGTCACGCTGCGTTATAACTCTGGTGCTGCCTTTAGCTTTTTGGCTGAAGCTGGTGGTTGGCAAGTTTGGTTTTTTTCCATTATTGCCTTTGCTGTTGTAATAGGAATTACCTGGCGATTATGCAAAATATCACTCAATAATTATTGGGAGGCTTGGTTTCTAACTCTTATTTTAGGTGGGGCGATTGGTAATTTGTATGATCGCTTGGCTTATGGGCATGTGGTCGACTTTATACAATTTCATTGGTTAAATGTATTCTATTTCCCTGCGTTCAATCTTGCAGATAGCTCTATTTCTTTGGGGGTTATTGTTATGTTACTTGAGAGTGTGTTTGCTAAAAAAATGGTGGATGAAGCAACATGAAAACAATTGATAGAACCAGTCTGATTTGTATGCACTTTGAGATTGCGTTAGAAGATGGGCAGGTTGTTGATAGTAATTTCGATAAAAAGCCTGCTGAATTTACTTTTGGGGATGGTAATCTCCTTGCACCGTTTGAGGAAGTGCTACTTGGATTGCAGATTGATGATGAAAAAGAATTTGTAATGTCTCCGGAAAAAGCATTTGGTCAACATAACCCTAGTAACATTCAGAGCATGTCTCGTGACCAATTTGAATCAGATATAGAGGAAGGCATGATAATGTCTTTTTCTGATGTCGGTAAAAATGAGCTGCCTGGCGTTATTACAGCAATTGATGAAAAAGAAGTGTTAGTTGATTTTAACCACCCGCTAGCGGGTCGAACATTGGCGTATAGAGTGCAAATTATTGATATCAAGGAGACTCTATGAGTTTTTCTGTTCAGCTTGCTAATCCAAGAGGTTTTTGTGCTGGTGTTGATAGGGCTATTGAGATTGTTAATCGTTGTCTGGATTTATTTAAAGCGCCAATTTATGTTCGTCATGAAGTCGTTCATAATAAATTTGTTGTTGAATCTCTAAAAAAGCGTGGTGCAATTTTTGTTGATGAATTGGATCAAGTGCCTGATGGGAACTTGGTGATATTTAGTGCTCATGGGGTTTCTAAAGCCGTTCGTGATGAAGCGGCAAATCGAGGTTTGAAAGTTTTTGATGCTACCTGCCCTTTAGTGACGAAAGTTCATCTTGAGGTGGTGCGTTATTCTAGGGACGGGATGGAGTGCGTCTTGATTGGTCATGACGGTCATCCAGAAGTAGAAGGTACAATGGGGCAATATGATGATCTGAATGGTGGAGCCATTTACTTGGTTGAAAGCCCTGACGACGTTGCGAAGTTGAAGGTGAAAAATCCAGATAAACTGGCCTTTGTGACACAGACAACACTTTCTATGGATGACACTGCCATCGTTATTGATGCGCTTAGGGCTCATTTTCCTAGTATCCAAGGCCCGAAGAAAGATGATATTTGCTATGCAACGCAAAATAGACAAGATGCAGTTAAAAAACTAGCAGAAACATCTTCTTTAGTTTTGGTTGTAGGTTCGGTAAATAGCTCTAATTCAACCCGGTTGAAAGAACTAGCTGAGAGGATGGGCGCTACAGCCTACCTGATTGATAATGCCTCCAAAATACAGCAAGAATGGTTGAGCGGTGTTCAGCGTGTTGGTGTTACTGCGGGTGCTTCTGCGCCCGAGGTTTTGGTTAGAGAAGTTGTTGATCGTTTAATCTCAGAAGGGGGTAGTGAGCCAGAGGAAGTGTTGGGGCAAGAAGAAAATGTCTCATTCTCTATTCCTAAAGAACTAAGGGTGATTGAGCTGAAATAACCGTTTTTCTGTACATAATTCCGTCAATTTAAAGACCTCATCGCTGTTGTGTTGAGGTTTTTTCATTTTTATTGAATAAAGTTGACTAAAGTACTTGCGTAAAAAGCTGTTGGGGGTATTATACGCCTCCACTGACAGGGGGTAGCGAAACAAAGTTACTGAGTACTGTTGGTATGCTCTTTA
>Ga0308007_10000611_pt1 | contig 16231 bp, 13 predicted proteins | sample Neamet71_FD_203152 | JGI IMG/M metagenome (GOLD analysis project Ga0308007, IMG submission 203152) | Marine microbial communities from water near the shore, Antarctic Ocean - #71 | ecosystem: Environmental > Aquatic > Marine > Unclassified | place: Southern Ocean | collected 2014-06-07
CACAGAAACGGATGAGATTCTTAATGTATCGTTTTTTAGAGTATACCGCATTATAATCTCTCGCGAATTCAACGAAATTAATCCCTTTGTTGCCTTTGGTACGCAATCGTTCTGTGAAAAAATATCGATCAATCACCTTACAGCCGATACGAGACCTACCATTGAGCGATGTCAATTCATCCGTGGATAACTTCGCCACCCGACCCCAATCCATCATTGCCACCGGAAGCGACACGGATGACAATTCATTTGCAATTGTATTCACATCACAGGTTTCCATTTACAAGCAAAGAGAGAAATAAATAATCACTCAATTCCGCACTATATCCAGCACCACATCACCAATCAATAATTATATCCGGGTATGGCATTTCGTTCTATTTCTCTCTTTGCGTATCGGACATCACGATCTGATACAAAATCATCGTCCAAATCCAACATATTACACGACATATCCAACACAACCAAATCATCGCATTTTATCGCCCGTTTCTCAAGTTCGTGTTCTGCGAGACGCATTATATCACCCATTGTCCATTCAATACATTGTTCCTGGTTGTTGGTGCGATTATGTGCCGCCAGGTATGGCTCACATCTGTGACTGCACGTCTCATCCCACGGCGACCATGTCAGATCAATAGGTTTATCTCTGTTATTTACAAATAACATCACTCTGTTATGCAACATATCTTCACGAAGAAGGATTGGATCATTAGTCTCTAAATCACGGAATTCACTCTTTTGAATTTGGAATATTTTATTTGGAACGGGACTGGTACGTGGGTACGTATATGTTGAATATGCCCCCCTGTTAATTTGTGCCTTATACGCAGGGATATCACCATCTCCATCAGCAATCAATTCATGCATGAGTTCGTGTGCGAATATCCACGGATTTCGCAATTTGACGGCCAAGGTCGATCTAGCCCCTACATGGTCTAAACTCCACATATCGCGACTCAGTCGTCCAGCCATTCCTGGACCGCCATCACATCTCATATGGTCACGGACAATATGCGGGATGGACCGAAGGGTTTTGTCGGATAGTATGTTGGGTGAACCGATTGTAGTCGCACGAATCCATTGAATATTACGCGCCGCAGTATATCGATGTTTGATATCATCGTTTGTTTCTATATCCCATGCGCCGTGCGTGGTGATTACTAACACTGGGGGGGACATGTTGAGTTGGTTAGTGATGGGGTGGTGATTTTAGTTGCGTACATCACATACTTCCCTAATAAATCAATTTTCATATCCCGTACATAAAATTGATTTATATGAATTCGCGGAATATCACTTATACATACAATGGCTGAATTTACCGCTCCTATATTACCTTTTGGCGAACCGCCAATCGTCAAACTCGAACCTCTACCCGAACAGACTATCCAACTGAGTCCCGAACAGTCCCGGGCATTTGACCTTTACAATCGAGGGAAGAATTTCTTCGTCACGGGTCCTGGTGGGACGGGAAAGACCCAGTTGATTCGCAGTATATACAAGGATGCGACCGGTAAGGGGAGGAAAATCCAAGTATGTGCCATGACGGGGTGTGCCGCATTACTGTTGGATTGTTCGGCCAAGACCGTTCACTCGTGGGCGGGAATTGGTCTGGGGAATGGGGATATCGGTGTCATCAGTGCCCGGATCGCCCTGGATAAATGGAAATCAAAGCCGTGGCGGAACACTGATATTCTCGTGATAGATGAGGTCAGTATGATGTCGTCGCGGATGTTTGATTTGTTGGACCAAGTCGGGCGCGTGGTTCGAAAACGGTACAGTGAGCCATTCGGGGGAATCCAGGTGATATTTTCGGGCGATTTCTTCCAACTCCCACCAGTGGGATCTCGCGACGATCCAGAAACCAGTGCATTCTGTTTCGAGAGCACTGTGTGGGACACGACCTTCCCCAAGACAGTGGAACTCACCCACCTCTTCCGGCAAACCGATGACGTGTACCGCAAAATCCTGGGGGAGATTCGCGAAGGTCGCCTGGCCAGATCCTCTTACAATATCCTGAAGGCACGGCAGGCGATTTCGGCCATCACCCCCACGGAGACGGCCGAAGATGGGGAGTTTGCAACCCCTTTCCTGTTCCCTACCCGAAAGCGGGTGAACGATTTGAACGCAAAGCGGTACGCAGAGTTGGCGGGGGGCGGTGATACGGAATTCAATATGGGGGAGGTTCCCGTGGAAGATTTGAAGTTGACTCCCACGCAACAGAATAACTACAATCGGCACCGACGCACGGACGTGGATCGCGAAGTGAAGCGGCTCACTGATAACGTCAATGCCCTCCCATCCATCAACCTGAAAGTGGGAACCCAGGTGATGTGCGTCTCAAATATAGATATGGAGATCCCAAATATGGCGGTGGCGAACGGTTCCCAGGGAATTGTGGTTGATTTCCGGGGCGGATTCCCGTTTGTGCGGTTCAAATCGGGATTGGTTCGGGTGATTCGTACCCAGACGTTCAAGAGTGAGGCGTTCGTGGGGGTGGCCGTGCGACAGGTTCCCCTCGTATACGCATGGGCGGTCTCCATCCACAAATCGCAGGGTGCGACTATGGATGCGGCGCGACTGGATATAGGGTCCAATGTATTCGAGGCGGGCCAAACGTACGTTGCATTGTCGCGCATCAAGTCCCTGGATGGATTGTACATTGATGCATTTGAGCCCCAGAAGATAAAGACCAACAAGCGCGTCAAGGCATACTACGCAAAGTTGCGGGAAACGGTTGTTTGAATGTACCAAAATTACTTAATGACATATATATATATATACACAATGAATAAATTAATCAACACATTAAAGACAAAATTGGATATATCAGATGACGCATTTTCTGTTACAAATGATAATTTTTACAAGAGACTTGAGAGCGGAGATCCTCTATCTCTAATTATCGGGGAGGCATATATGGCCGGAGAATGGACGGGGGATTTACCTGATTTTTTCAGGAAGGTTATGGTGGTAGATAATTACGGCGATTTGTTACGGAACTCCCTCCGCGAATCCCCGATAAAATCATCCAAATTAATTGTTAGTGCTATATGGAACGAATTCAAAACGCAAGTAACTGATACAGTTAGAAATAATCAATCCAGAACTCTATTGACTCGGACCTGTGAACATTACGCTATACCAGAAATAATGTATAAATATATGCTCGACGAACACCTACAATACACAAGTGGATATTGGAAAAGCGATACAACTACATTGGATGAAGCACAGCATAATAAACTAAATTGCCTCATTGAGAAACTCAATATTCCACTCGATAAAGAATGTAGCGTGTTGGATATTGGGTGCGGATTCGGTTGTTTGGCAAATTTGATTGCCAAACGATACCCACTATGTAATGTTGTAGGGTGTAGCATTTCAAGAGAGCACATTAATTTTTCCAATGAAACGTATGGTAGTAAAAACAGTAGGTTGGAATATCATCTTTGTGATTACCGTGACATCGATTCATTAGGGAAGAAATTCGACAGGATTGTATCTGTTGAAATGACGGAACACGTTGGGATACGAAATCTTTCGAGTTTTTACGATATATGTGCGTCGGTACTTACGGACGATGGATTGATGGTGATTCAAGTAATGAATTCATTGAACCAGTCCAAATATATAAACGGGTGCGATAAGTATACAACCGACCCATTTATTGATAAATATATTTTTCCAGCAAGTTACCTTGCAACCGTTCCTCAATTTAGTTCACATATGAATGGAAAATTCATAGTCCGGGAAGTGAAAGGATTCACTGGTTCGTATGAAAAAACACTTCGTTGTTGGCACGATAACTTACTGACCAATTGGACAACAATACAGGCATCGGACACTTCGTTTTTTACACAATCGGTGTTCAATATGATGGAGTTTTATTTACAATCGTGTGCCGTGTTATTTGAATTGGATAAACTACAAGTTAACTATTTTGTATTGGAAAAAAGCGTAATATAGGGGTCCGTTTGGGTATTTTACAACACCATTAGCGGTCCGCGTTCTCCACGCCATTTTTTTTGCAAAATTGATTCGTATACTCGGTACCATCTGTACTCACAAATACAAATACAAACAATCAAAACAAAACAACAAAACATAATGTCTTCTTCTTCCATCGATCAATCTCTTTCCCTCTACATCCCCCGCGTTACCCGCAGGATGACCGCCAAGTTCATCACCGAGACCATTGAGACGATGCGTCTTGGGAAGGTTGATAGGGTGGATATGGCCGAGACCGCCGACAAGCGCCAGATGACCGCTTACGTCCACTTCGCCAAGTGGGAGGAGACCAGTGCTAACGTCCAACTCCAGCGGCGCATCAAGGATCCCAACCAGCAGGCACGCATCGTGTACGATGCGCCGTGGTACTGGATTCTCTTGGTGAACAACAACCCCGAACCCGCTATCGATGTAGAGGAGGAGGAGGTGGTCGCTCCCACCACTCCCCCCCAGCAAACCACCCCAAACCCAGTCAACGCCCAGAACACTTTCGCATCGGTTCTTCGCAGAACAACCATCTGTGCCCCTACCCTAATTGATACCAGTCATGTATCAATTGACACCGAGTTCCCTCCTATGATGGCTCCCAGACAGTTGGCTACCCATAACCAGCAGAAACCGTCCGCCCAGGACATTGCCGAGATGACTCAAATGGCAATGGATTGCGACGAGGAGTGGAACGATACTCTTCGCGAACAGGAGATGGTGCGCGAACAGGAGATGGTGCGCGACCAAGGGGCGGATACCGACGAGTCGTACACCCAGCGCCTCAACCAGGAACTCCAGGTAATCATCGGCGACCTCCAGGCCCGTCTTGCCTGGTGCGAGCAGATGAGCGTCAACACCGCTTTCCGCGTGGAAACGGCCAATGATGCGATTGCCTCCCTGGGCGCCACGAACCACCATACCAACACCAGGGTTGGATATGCGGAGATGAGGTTGGTGGACGTTGAATATGCGGTATGGGGGGGAGACGATGCGGCGGAGGTCACTGATACCGAGGAGTGAGTGGGGAGGGGGGGGAGTGGGGAGGAAGTGAGTGAAAAAAAATAAAAAATACCATAAAAAGCCGAAAAAACAAACTCTGTTTTTTTCATGCACGATTATATTCCATGTGATATATCGCATCACATTGAATGTTATATGCACCGCACTTACATACAATCAGCCGAAATCTTGCCTCGCAAATCCCCCACACGAACCACGGTCATCACTTGATCGGTCGCGGGCACATCAAACAAATCAATCGCCGCAACCATTTCATTCTCCTTCTTTCCCGATTTCGCCAAATGTTTCTTGAATTTCACTTCATATGCGCCCGCGGGTTCCAGGATCCCCACCCGCGCACCGGGATCGCTCCACATTCGGATCTGGGGATTGATTCCCGCACTGATAACCACCATTGCCCCACCGCGCAATTCTGCGCCTGGAGGCAAATACACGTACACGGGTTGCTTGTAGACCCGCAACGCATCCACAATCATAGACCCAAATTTGAGAATCTCATCAAACATATCGCGGGTTCCGCCTGAGAAACCGCGCCAGTTCACCCAAATGAGGAGGGGGAGTCCTTCGCGATTCGCATCGTTGATTGTCTGAGCGGTCTTGTACGCGGAGTCGGGGTACCACACCTTTCCACTGTTGGTGGATTGTTGGGCCCGGGTATCAATATTCCCTGGATCCGCGGGAACGGTCTTGTATGTGGTGGCGGTATTTCCAACCACCACGGCAAAGGGTTGGTTGTTGATGTACGCGCGACCTGTGAGAGTGGACCGCGCATACCCACTCATCGTCTCACACCACCGACCTCCATCCAACACTGCCCCCAGGTGCGTATCCGCGGTATCGGTCGCCACATTCGTCCAGTGGGTGGGGTATTGAAGGAGAGTGGTGAGCGATTCCTTGTTGGAAATTCCTACCAACACACGAAGAAGTTGGGCCGCATCCGTATCGGTATCCACCACATGATGGCTCACCCCGTTGGTGCCCATCACATCCACGCCTCCCAATTGGTCGTTGGAGACGTACAGGTCCTGTCCCAACAGTTGATTCAGTGCCTTGAACCCAGTGAGAAGAAGAGGGGCACGCGTCTTTCGCTGGATCACGCGATGTCCCAATCGGGCTAGGTATGCACCGATTCCCACCGCATAGTCGCGGACGTAGGTATATGTGGGAATGGTATCGTAGGCCAACGACGTTTCGCTGGCAATCATCGCGCATGCGTTCAATGTATCCACGGCCGATCCCTTGATTTTGAGAACACGGTACATTGTAATAGCATTCAAATTCGAATTCGCAACCACATTATTACCGGTTCCCAAGTCGAATCCCTCCACCACCAAGTGTTCGGCCCATTTCTTCACATTTGCCCCGCTCATACGGTGTACCCACACACTGTTGATATTGGAGGATACTATATCATTCACTATATCCACATTGTAGTCGAGCGATGCACCAGAAGTGCGACATATGTATACGCGGGGAACCAATTTATGGCGGGCGAATTTGGACGCGGCGAGAAACGCCATGGACTCGTTCACTCCCATACTTCCATGGTTATATGTGGGGTGATGGACGATTACGACACACGGCGATGGGCCGTCAATGTAGAACCCAGCGATTCCAGTGTGGCGCGTATCGGGCGAAAATAATACATCGTCATCTTCCGGGACAGTCCCGGGACTCCATGTCTCATCGTACCCAGCATTCGAATTCGTATCGGTGGATATGCGATGGATGGTGGAAGATGCGAATGTTGCGAATATGGCCGACATTCCCGAAACTACAGGCTCCATTGGTATGGCTCGCGGACGATGGGTTGGTGTATCGAGTACATTGTTGGATGGACGATGGCTGGAATATAACCAATCGGGTAGGGATTCCATCAATATCTCCACACCATGGGCCGATTCGGGTTCGCCCATAAGGTCTCCATCTTCAACAACACTATCATCTCTTTCCACTATATCCCCACTCTCATCCAACACCCCAATCACATCATCCTCGCGAATCGAATCTCCCACCGCAACACGGATGTCATACTTCCCGGAAAGTTCCACTTTCACTGGGAAAATCATCTTCATCGCTTCCACTTCAATGATGGATTCGCCACCGGAATATACTGGGCGATTGAACACAGATGTAATCTTTCCACTGATGGGCGAAACAACGACTCCGCGCACAACTGGTTTTTGGAAAGCAACGGTTTTGTTTCCAATTTGCATCTTCATCTTATCATATTTCTCATCATGGTTGTGTATGACAATACGAAATTGGGTAGTGGATTCGTCGAAACGAATCAACACCTGATTCATTCCGCTCGTATATACACGCGCACCAATCACCCACTCATCATCTGTATCGTTTGACCTAATTGTAATAGTGATCGGTTTCCAATCACTGGTTGCCCATACCCTGTTATCGCACCCCTTTGATACAAACCCTTCAATAGATACATCATCGTGCTCCAGTGCGACTGGTACCGAAGTAGGCATGACGCGTACATGCCCTTTATTTATCAAGTCAGTCGTCTCCTGAATTTGTTTCACCAGACGGAACCATCCCTGCGTTGCAAGCCCAATCACCCACCCGGCTTTCTCGGTGGTAATGGCCGTGGATGTTTTCAACTCACTGCACGCACTGATACTCGGGATTGAATTTGACATGAGAACGGACGATTTGAAGGAACGGGAGAACATATCATGCGATACCCATAGCGTGGTGTGGAGGTTTTTAACGAAATCATCATGGCACAGAATGTTTTTGATGAAGGATAGGGTGGTGTATACGTCTCCCGTGACACATGTATGGGTGATGAGATGGACCATTTTACGACACGCATCTTCGCGGGAGGTACCAATGGTAAAAAGATGCCCGAACTGCGAATCCACTGATCCAGCGATCTTTCCACCGTTCATCATGGAAACATACGACCAACTGTTGGGAATATTTGGAATCTCAATACTCTCAATCCCCCCAGAAGAGGGTTTGAATTCCGCCTCGGGCTGCTCTGCATTGAGGCGGGCCGCAATGACAAATTTCTTCGGGTGGGGGAGTTCCACTGTATAATGGGCGACCGGTTCGTCTTCCGTTTCCCGCACATACCTAATATCCGCACCACCAACGAGCCCAAAAATATCCGGGAGCGTCTTTTTATTACACGTGATTTCGTACAATGTATGTGGGAGATTGACATCAGTAAGTAGTTCCGTCACAATATGCTCCACTTGGAGGCGGGGGTTGATTTCCAAAAAGGTGACCCCACCATTGTGTGGGGAGTACAGAAACTCAACAGTACCAAGTCCGCGGTACTGGACCATCCTCGCTATGCGCACCGAACTATCCTGACACCGTTTGATGATATGATCAGGGGCAACAATAATGGGTCCTTCCTCGATCAATTTCTGGTTACGGCGCTGGACGGTACAATCACGTCCAAACAGGTGCATGGCACTGACACCATCACCGACAATTTGAATCTCGATATGACGACAATTCTCCATCAGTTCCATGACGAAAATACAGGCTTTCCCATCCTCACGCTTCATCTCATCGATGATTTGGTTGTACGCAGTGACAATCGTCTCGCGATCTCCTTCGCGGATGATGCGAATCCCCTTCCCTCCTCCCCCATCGGCATCCTTGAGAACACATGGCAATCCCACCCTGGGAACCGCCTCCACGACCATTTCTCTGTTGACGAGTGGGATCGTTCCACTCCATCCGCACAATGGTACTTCCGCAGCAATCGCCATATCCATACTGTTAATCTTGTTTCCAACCATATCAATGGTCTTTGCGGTGGGACCCATGAATTGGATCCCGGCATCTTCCAGCGCAGTGACAAAATCGGAACGCTCCGATAAGTACCCCCATCCAGGAAACAGTGCCTCTATCTGGTGTTCTTTACAAATCGCAACCAGCCCCTCAATATCCATGTAGATATCGTTGTGGGTGGTGATAACTTCGTCCACCTGGGTCAGGTACTTGTAGTCGCTGGTTATATCATCTGGTGCACAGAGCCCCACGATACACACTTCATCCATCAAATACTTGTCGCGCATACTCATGATGAATTTGAGAGCACACAGGCCGCGGTTGGCAATGAGGATACGCCTGAGTGGTTTGGTGGTGAGTGGGTGTCGCTCCATATAACATATAACACGGAAATTCCTTTACATCCTTACACATCTATGCGGACAGAAAGTGGTTTAGAGAAATAACGTGTACATAACACACATGTCTCCCAATACAGATATCGTTATAGGAATTGACCTCGGCACCACCAACTCGTGCGTCGCCGCCTTTGTGAATGGCTCGTGCGAAATTATTGCAAACTCACAGGGAAACAGAACCACTCCATCATTCGTTGCCTTCACCGACGAGGGTCGGTTGGTCGGGGACGCGGCCAAGAGCCAAATTACTGGAAACCTCGCCCGCACCGTGTACGATGTGAAGCGATTGATGGGTCGCAATTTTGACGATGAGGATGTCCACCGCGAGATTACACGTCTTTCCTACAAGGTGGTTCGCGGGAATGGAGGGAAGGTCGAGATTGAGATCCCCGATACGAACGAGGCCGCGGGGTACAAGCGCTTCACCCCTGAACAGATTAGTGCCTTTATTCTGGGCGAGATGAAATCCGTCGCGGAGGCGTTTCTGGGATACCCCGTGAAGCGTGCCGTGGTCACTGTCCCCGCCTACTTTAATGATTCACAGCGCCAAGCGACCAAGGATGCGGGAACCATTGCGGGCCTCACTGTGGAACGTATCATAAACGAGCCAACTGCCGCCGCCCTTGCGTACGGCCTCACTAGCGATACGGATGTAGAGAAGACCTTTGCGGTATTTGATTGTGGTGGCGGAACCCACGATATTTCCATGCTTACTTGTGAGGGCGGCATTTACGAGGTGAAGGCTACCGCGGGCGATACACACCTTGGGGGCGAGGATATTGATGCGAGTGTGGTAGAATACCTCCGTGCCGAGTTCAATAAGAAGAATCGTAATTCACGCATCGGTCCCGACTCTCATCGCGCATTGCGCCGTATGAGGATTGCGGCCGAGAAGGCCAAGCGGACCCTTAGTTCCACAACCACGGCCACTATTGAGATTGATTCGCTGTACGAGGGGATTGATTTCAACGCGGTATTGACCCGCGCCAAATTTGAGGATTTATGTTCCGGGTTCTTCAAGGCCGCAATGGTTCCCATGGAGAAAGTATTGCGTGATGCCAAGGTCGCCAAGAGCCAGGTTGACGATATTGTGTTGGTGGGCGGATCCACGCGTATCCCGAAAATGCAGTCCATGCTGAGCGATTTCTTCAACGGAAAGGAGTTGTGCAAGACAATCAACCCCGACGAGTGTGTTGCTTACGGAGCAGCGGTCCAGGGGGACGTATTGTGCGGTGGAACCAGTTCCAAGACCAGCGAGATCCTTCTCCTGGATGTCGCCCCACTCAGTATGGGAATCGAGACTGCGGGAGGAGTCATGACAGTACTGATTCCCCGCAACACCACCATCCCATGCAAGAAGGAACAGACCTTCTCTACTTACGCGGACAACCAACCTGCGGCCACCATTTGCGTATTTGAGGGCGAGCGCGGGTTCACCAAGGATAACAATAAGTTGGGCCAATTTGTGTTGAACGGAATTCCTCCTGCACCCCGTGGAATGCCACAAATCAAGGTCGTGTACGATGTGGATGCGAACGGAATCCTGACTGTAACAGCCGACGTGGATGGAAAGAGCGAGTCGTTGGAAATCAAAAGCACCAAGGGAAACCTCTCCAACGAGGATGTGGAGCGAATGGTCGCCGAGGCGGAGAAGTACAAGGAGGAGGACGATGCGAACCGCCGCCGCGTGGATGCGAAGAATACATTTGAGGGACAGTTGTATTCTGCGAAGAGCACCATGGATGGCGACCAGGCCAAGACTCTGGATGCCTCTGTCATTTCATCCGTGAAGGATTTGATCGACCGCGAACTCAAGTGGTTGGATGAGACGGACCATAATACTCCCACTGAAGAGTTTGAGGATCACGCCAAGAGTTTCCAGGAAACTATGCAGCGTGAAATGGCCGCCGCCGCCCAGCAACCAGGGACAGGAATGGGCGGAGATGATTCCCCGCCACAGAGTGAGAAGGAAGATCATGTGATTGAGGATATTGATTAGTGTGATATATCATTCAATCCCTACAACCAATTGATTTCATAGTAGCGGTCATATTGCGAATAGTATCACTGGAATGGGTCAAAAATAGTGGTGGAATAAACGCATGAATGAATGCACCGAAAGAAGCGATGGCGAATTTCCATGATAATCTCATTGAAAACGAGAAATGCCCCCAGTACGTCATGCAAACATTGCCTGGATGTGCAAAAATCATTTATTGTTATAATGTGACTATATATTACAATCACATTATATGGTGAATCATGATACACGCCAACAAACGATAGATACCCATATGAAGTACCGATGTGCTTGTATAGCGGTGATGTGCGGGTTAAGTGTGTACGATTGGTTCACCCATTCCATGTACGAACCAATAACGACCGACCGATGGAATGTTAGTGGAACGAATTTAGTATTTTGCATACTGTATATGACATGGGATACATGGGCGATGGTAGGAGGAGTGAATCGCCAGATTCTCTACCGAACAGAATTACTGATTCACCATTTGGTTTCAATGGGATTTTTTTCCGCGGGATTGTATTTCGTACCATTAATTGTGTCGCGTGCTTTGATTTGTGAATCCGTCTCATTATTGAATTATACTTTACGCGGGGCCCATAATGAATTGATATTACACAGGTACCGACTGGCGACGATTTTCCTGATACGATTTCCTATTTCAATCATCACTCCAATATTCTACTACATGAATGGATATTTATTGGAACCGACTTCCGCAGATACGGGTGTTTCTGTTGAGAGTTTACAAACCGCATTAATCGTCTCCCATTTATTTTTCACAATATATGATATCATATTGGTACGTAAAATCGTGGGTATCATGCAAAAGAGAAAGTTAGTATAGTGTGTGAATGCAACATATGAATTGAATGGTCACATTCAATTCATTCCTTATGTGATGCCCCCACCATCACCCACTAACACTCTTTGTTATTCTCCCGGAACGCGTCCATCAATACAATACGACCTTGATGGAACAGGGTGAGACTTACAATGGCTTTCGCCAAACCAATCCCTTGGCCGCGGAACATTCCCTTCAATCCAAACTGTTTGCTATCGGTCATCATCTCCTTGCATGCATCCACCACCCCAATGGATTTCCCACTGATGGATGATGTCTGCATGATAACTTCCAGACGCGATAGGGGATTGGTCATCACCACGTAAATGGGACTGACAATGGACGATGCGATGAGTCCGCGGATGAATTGATTTCCACTTCCTGGCAAATCAGATCCTTCCAGGTTGCGTTTGATGTACTGCTCCAATTGAGGTTGACCTACCAGACCAGTGGTCGCACTGGCCAACGAATGCCCCATCAATGGAACGGTTCCACGAAAGAGGGGACGGTAGTTCTTGGCGGCAGCTTCTTTGATGATTTCCATAATGGGTTTGGTGGCACCCGTCTGCTTGAAATATGCCCTCTGCTGCTTCTCAATCATGCGGATGGGGTTGATGAATGGAGCGGACATGATGGATGCACCAGTCGCGGCAATCAACCCAGGATTCTCATCGGTTCCACACACGTAGGAAATGGCCAACAAGGATCCGAATTTCGGGATACGTTTGAATCCCACACCCACGAGACGCGGAGTCACGCCCGACATGGATGCGTTGAATGGTGCCGCACGGAACACGGCCTTGGCCTCGGCGGTTGCGATTTTCGGCTCGACCATCTTTCCCGCCGCATCCTTGGCGTACTGTTGGACCAATTGGCGGTAGGCCGTGATGGGATTATCCACCACGGTCTGGAAAGCCGATCCTCCTAAATAGGCCACCATGGTTTGGAAGGGACTTATCCCGCGTTTCGTATCCACTTCAAAGTACGATGAGTTGAACATAATGGTATGTATAGTGGAGAGATTTTTATATTCATTTGTTTCTCATTAGAACAGACACACAACAATCATTCCGAACTGGAGGGCGACCACGACATTCCTACATGTATGCGTTTTAGGTACGATATCGCCGTACCCCACCGTGGACATGGTAGTGGAGGTGAAATATAATCGAGTCGTGAACCGCTCGAAAGCATTCACGTCGTCCTCTGGAACAATTCCGTTCCAATGAGTGTCGTCAAACGCGGAGAAAACACATGAGAACACCAACATGAGAATGAAGAGTTTCGTGAGGATCCGATGGAGACGGGTACTGGTAAATGTTGCCGCGTTCATTATACTCTAGTGATATTTTAGGGCATGATGAATGATTGTGTGATGGTTCCAATATTTCACTTGAATTTAGTGCTCGCAGTATCAAATGCGTGGGTGGTGTACCCGATGTATCAAGTGGTTGTTTCCGCCACACTGGCTTCAGCATGGAGGTACGGGTTAATCTCAATATTGATGGCGCAATCCATTGCATCCGCCACCCAACATATCACCGAACGACACTGCTCGCCACACCGAATGTGTGGGACGGTATGTGCGAATGCGGTGGAACACGGTATGCTATGGGCGGATCGCGCGATGGCTGGACTGGTTAGCGTTGCGTACATTTGTCTCATATGGTCGCATGTGGGGATAGGTATATTCATGGGATCCTGGTATGCGCTGTATCTCGCGTGGTGTATGGGACTCATCTACGTATCAGACAATCATATTCAGGGATCACCGTTGTTGTATACAATGATTCATTTGGTGTGGCACATTTCAATATATTCATTTCTCGGGGATATCATTCGGTGGATTGACTGATATCATTCAATACTCAACTTTATCGTCCGCCCCCTTCCACATATCAAATGCCTTCTTGGCGGTTTTGTTAGGGATATGTACGAATTCAGTTGTCCGCTCCTCCATGGGTTTCGCAATCTCGTCGTAAATGAACGCGTCATCGAATCCAATTGCCGCCGCATCGTGCTGGGTATTGGAATAGTACACTTTATCAATATGGCTCCAGTACACGGCCGACAAACACATGGGACAACATTCGCAACTCGTATACAGTGTGTATCCGGTCAAATCAAATGTTCCCAGCGTGCGACAGGCAGCGCGAATCGTATTCATTTCACTATGGGCGGTAGGATCGTTGTCGCGCGTCACAGTGTTTCCCTCCCCGGCGACGATATCGCTGGTTCCCGTCTTTACAAGAACGCTTCCAAAGGGACCGAGGGTTTTCTCCACGTTACATACACTGATTTCCGCCGCACATTCCATCAGTTTGTCATGGGTCGAGGTTGGGATGGGGAGATTCATGTGATATGTGTAGGCCGGTGCGTTTATACCCGTTGCGTAAAATATGACATATCACCCATTTTCTTTCATCACTGTACAACCATGTGGATATTTGCGATACTGTTAGGTTTACTTTCGAGCGCGACTGGATTCGGGAATGACCGCGGTGCGTTCAAATCCGCCTCATCTCAATTAAGTCCCACCGACGCCATGTATGCGACCCAACTGGCGGGCACCACATACTGTCCTCGCGACGATCTCCTCTCCTGGACGTGCGACCACTGCGTGGCGAACCTGACACAGGTGGAGGTTATCACCGAGGATACCCAGGTGGTGATGGGCGTGGATGGGGGTCGGTGCGTGGTGGCCTTTAGGGGTTCGAGCGATACGGAGAACTGGATATCCAATTTCGAATTCTCCAAGACGGAGCCGTATCCCGACGCCAGCATCAGCGTACACCATGGTCTGTATGAGGAATATGAAGACTACAAGGACCGCGCGATGGATTTTCTGGATGCCCATGCGGATACGTGCGACGAGATATTCATAACCGGCCACTCTTCTGGTGGGGCGGTGGCGATGTTTTTCGCATATGACCTTATGTTGGCCGGTCGTCCCTGTATGGTATTCACCCTGGGAAAGCCGCGAATTGGAAACGAAGCCTTCGCCCAGTCAATCAATGAATCCCTCCTCACACATTATCGTCTCACCCACGCACACGATATCGTTCCCCACCTCCCCGAAGAGGTGCTGGGATTCACTCATACATCACACGAGGTATGGTGGCCTGGGGATGGTGCTGATAAGTATGTGATGTGCGATGGTTCGGAGGACAAACAGTGTAGCAATTCGTGCGCGCCACTGAGTTGTACTTCCACAGACGATCATTTGACGTATTTGGGGGTGCGTCTGGGAAACGGTGGGTGTTGATTGGATCACATTGAAAAATTGAATCGTCTCCATACCAACATATGTTATACACAAACATATGTTGAATAGTATGACAAACTGGTTCCGTAAAAGAAGTTCGCGTGCAGATGGGGTCGACAGGGGATACACGTCATTCAACGATACTGACCTGGAACGTGGACTAACTACTCCCGAAGATGCCATGTTGGAACGAATTCAGCGGGGCGAACATAATGGGAGCGAGACATTTGATGAGTTACACAGGAAATTGGTATGGGTAGTTATGGGCACATTAATTGTTGCCGTGGTGGTTGTGCTGATTATAATCATGTAGTGGGGGTGTTGGAAGATTGTTGGTGTAAAATTGAACCTATTTTTCCACACATGTATGCGATAACCCCCATACACGAATCTATAACCGCTCCATTCACATCATGCCCGATACGACCCCAATCGAAATACCATTACTATCTCCATTTGTGAAGCGACTGCGCGACGCAACCGATAGGACTTTATCTGATGAATTCCATGCCTGTTCTCCCAATACCCAAATGCACATCAAGGATATGACCGGCGGGGTCACGCCAACTTCCCGGATAAAGAATCCTAGAAGGACCGCCGTGAGAAATGCCGACGGAACAACCACAATGGTGGATGCCACTCCCACCAATATTGATATGTTCAATCAAGCGTCGGAATACGAGAAAGAGATGATGTTCCGCCACGGGCTTATACCGCCCAATTGTGAGACGTACCGAGAATACGCCCGGAAACATGCAAAAACAACATAATCCCATCCTATGTGTATAAGGAAGTGTATGGTAAAGACGCGAAACATGAGTAATATGATGACAATAGAAGTACCAATGAATGAAACTACATCCGAATTTCTTGGTATGGATGACGAAACCCGTCTCCGGGTGATTGAGTTG
>Ga0308007_10000613_pt1 | contig 16140 bp, 14 predicted proteins | sample Neamet71_FD_203152 | JGI IMG/M metagenome (GOLD analysis project Ga0308007, IMG submission 203152) | Marine microbial communities from water near the shore, Antarctic Ocean - #71 | ecosystem: Environmental > Aquatic > Marine > Unclassified | place: Southern Ocean | collected 2014-06-07
CCTATAGTTTCTTTTGGTCAAAATGTTGAATACATAAACAGCGAAGAGCACAAGGGAGCTGGTATACGATTCTCACTGGCAACTATTGTTAATGGTATTATTTATCTATCAGGACAGATAGGTGAAGTTAATAATGTAGTTGTAACAGAAGACATTGGACCTGAAACGAAACAAGCCTTAGATAATCTCAAAAGTGTTTTGGAGGATATGGGACATTCAATAGAGGATCTTTTTAAATGCACATGTATGTTGTCTAACATTAAGGATTAGCCAGAAATGTCAAAAGCTTACGTAGAATTTTTTAATGGAGATAAACTCCTTACGAGAAATTCTTTTGCCGGAAGTGGCTTGGCCAACGGAGCAAAAATAGAAATAGAATGTTTGGCGTTATATTAAAAATATCGAAATGAAAAATAATTTAGGGCTGTATGGGATAATTACAATTCAATAACAAGTATATCCTCTTCAGAAAGATTTTATTAATAAGTCACAACCCCCTAGCTCCTGATTTTATTCAGATTAGATAGGCTATGATCATCCCCTTATATTTGGGGTTATAAATATAGTCCTGGGTGGGGTAAGCTTTTTCCTTCGTACGTAACATACTTTTTTAGTTATCCCAATTAATAAGTAAGTAGTCACTTATTAAATATAACTGTTTTTTTTCGATTCCTTGATCAATGAAGGAATCCCGTTCTGTATCTATCGTATTACCTTGTCTAGGCTTCAAAGTGGCTTTAATCTTCTACCTTTTCAATCAGTGGTCAGTTATATCATCTCTTTCTCTCTGCTTTTTCAAGATTTTGTTGCGGAATCTTTTTAAATTAAAATTGGCTAGACCATAGAAGAGCCTTATTTTTGTGCAAACGCTTGAAAATGAATTCGTCGAAAAAACCGGATAATATAGCTTGGGATGAAGAAAGTCAGGAATACATATCAAAACTCCTCCCTTACGCCATTAGTAACAGCAGCCCTGTAATTAGCATTCCCAATGTGGACTCCTTTAAGAAAAAAGGGGTTGATAAGGTTTCCAAGCAATTTCAGGCAGAGCTTGCGGACCTACAAAATAAAATTAAAAACTTTGTAGATCTAGCCACAGATACTCAAATGGTTTATTCTTCCCAGTTTAAATTCGAACCCATAGTGGGTGAAACTTATCATTTGTACCAAGGCGAAAAAGAATCTTTTTTGTCTCTAATTGAACCCAATAGCTGGAGCAAAAAACACGAGGGCTCTTTTAGACTTAACGGTGACTATAAATGGGAGCGCTTGTAACCACTATCTAAAGTTCTGAGTGGCAAACCCTTTTTAGTCTTTATCTAAACTAAATCCCACTCCTAAATATAATCCCCAAGAGTTTTTTTGTAATGTGGTGGGCTGTTTTTCCAGCCCTGAACCGTGCATTCTGCAATGGCATCTTTAGAGCTGGTGTCTCCAAACACGTTTACGTTTTCGACCCAAGATGTGTAAGTAATATTATCTGCTATTCCTGATAGTGAGTTTAGTAAAGCTTTTTGCCAAGCTTGAGTGTTAAGTTTCTTTGCGCGTTTGAAGGGTCCCAGACCTTAATGATCCGTATGACTATAAAAGTTTTTTTGAGCCATATTGTCGCTGTAATGTTGAGCCAAAAAATCCAAACTGTTTAGTTTTTGAAAATCGTCAAGCCTTTTTCTTGTCTTAGCAAGGTAGTTTTTTTGAAAATCAACTTAACGATCACTTCTTGATCTTGCTGCCCAAAAACAGCAGATGTAAAGATGAAAACAGTTACTGTCCGTTTTTTTTCAATAATTTTATAAGCCAAATTTCTTGTTTTAATTGCTATACTTTGTAATTGAAGAGTCCATCCCAACAAATATCCTTAATTTTACAAAATATTCAACCTAATGGAAAGCCCTAGACAAAAAAAAATAGCAACTTTATTACAACAAGAAATCGCACAAATGCTTCAGGGGGCTGTCCGAAAAGAGGGGGTTTCTAATCTTCTAATCTCCGTAACCAAAGTTGCCGTTACCGTGGACCTTTCTATTGCTAAAATATACTTAAGCCTGTTTCCTCCTGCAAAAGCCCTAGAGGTATTAGAAGGAATCCAGTCCAATAGTTTTCAAGTAAAGCACGACCTCGCTAAATTAGTTAAAAATCAGTTGCGAAAAGTTCCAGATCTCGTTTTTTACTTAGACGATTCTCTGGATTATATTGAAAAAATTGATCGGGCGCTTGAAGCTACAAACGATCCTATCAAAAATCCTGAGAGCTTGGATTCTCGTAAAAAAAAATAACCCTGTGCGCTTTCCTTTATACATAGCCACTCGATATTTCTTCACCAGAAGCAAGCAAAATGTAATCAACATAATTAATTATATAGCCCTTTCCGTAGTCTTAATTGCTTCAGCAGCTTTATTGATTGTTCTTTCAGCTTTTACAGGACTAAAAGATTTTGGCCTTTCGTTGTCTAATGTTTTTGATCCCGCCTTTAGAGTTGAGGCCGTTCAAGGAAAAACCTTTGAAGTTGACTCGCTTAGCTTGTCCAAGGTTAAAAAAATCGAAGGTATTATTGAAGTTTCTGGAATCATTGAAGACAAGGTTTTTTTAAATTATAGAGACAAAAACCATGTAGCCTACTTAAAGGGTGTTGACTCTTCCTACTTAAATGTAATCGAAAAAGACTCGCTTTTAAACAGCGGAAGGTGGTTTAGCGAAGAATTTGATGAGGTTGTTATTGGTGGTGGAGTGGCTCAAATTCTTAGTTTGGGGATTTATGATTACAACGACTTTTTAGTGTTAACCGTTCCTAAAAGATCTTCCTCTATTGCACAACTCAAAGATCCATTCATAAACAAAACCGCCTTAGTTTCGGGAATTTATTCTATAAGCGAAGATTTGGATAAAAAATACCTCTTTTCAAGTGTTTTTTTTGCCCGCAAGCTCTTCCAAAGAAAAGAAAACACCTTCAGCTCCCTAGAACTTAAAGTTGATCCTGAGTTTAACAAAGTTGATCTAGAAAAAAAACTCAAAGCCATACTCAATATCGAGCTTCAAATCCGTTCCAGATCAGAACTTAATGCAGCCCTCTTCAAGATGCTTAACACGGAACAAATTGCCATCTATCTTATTTTTACTTTGGTTATTATAATTGCGCTCTTCAACGTTGTTGGCGCGGTAAATATGATGATTTTGGAGAAAAGACCACATCTAAAGGTCCTCTATGCAATGGGTGTAATGCCTAAAGAAATTCAATCGATTTTCTTTTATTTGGGGGGAATGATAAGCTGGGTTGGAGGTGGAATAGGTGTTTTACTTGGTTCTTTATTAGTTCTTATTCAAGGTTATTTACCGTTTTTGTTTGTTCCAGGAACCAACTTTCCCTATCCCGTTCGATTGGAGTTTCAAAATATTGGAATGGTCTTGGCGCTTATTTTTATTTTGGGAAGTATCGCTTCTGCTTGGGCTAGTGCTCGGGTTGGAAAACAAATAAAGTTACATTAAGCCATTTCGTAGTCTCCCCAGTTTGTCTCAACATCTACTAAAGCAGCAAATACATCTACCGATGCGTTTGAAGTTACCATTCGGGTTCGGTACTCTTTGAAATGAGGGATACCTTTAAAATAATTGGTATAGTGACGTCGTGTTTCCAAAACACCAAGAACCTCTCCTTTCCATGCAATTGCCATCTCTAAATGCCTTCGAGCGGCTTCTACACGTTCAATTATAGTTGGTGGAGTTGCATGTGTGCCCGTTTTCATAAAGTGCTTTACTTGATTAAAAAACCAAGGGTTTCCAATGCTTGCTCTTCCAATCATTGCTCCGTCTAAACCGTATTCATCTCGCATTTCTATTGCCCGTTCTGGGGTGTCAACATCGCCATTACCAAAGATCGGAATGTGCATGCGTTGGTTGTTTTTAACTTCAGCAATTGGGCGCCAATCTGCGTCTCCTTTATACATCTGCGCTCGAGTTCTACCATGAATAGAAATGGCTTTCGCTCCCGCATCTTGTAACCGCTCGGCAACCTCAACTATTCTTATAGAGTCGTAATCCCAACCTAATCGGGTTTTAACAGTTATAGGAAGGTTGGTGTGTTCTGCCATTACCTTTGTCAAATGCACCATTAGGGGAATGTCTTTTAAAATTCCTGCTCCTGCTCCTTTGCTAACCACTTTTTTTACAGGACACCCAAAATTAATATCAATAATGTCTGGCTTAGATGCTTCAACAATTTCTACTGACCGAACCATCGACTCTTCGTTAGCTCCAAAAATCTGAATCCCAACAGGCCGTTCTTTTTCGTAAATATCTAGCTTCATTACGCTTTTGGCTGCATCCCTAATTAGACCTTCACTCGAAATGAACTCGGTGTAGACAACGTCTGCTCCATTTTCTTTGCAAAGCGCACGAAACGGGGGGTCGCTGACGTCTTCCATAGGCGCCAAAAGGAGCGGGAAGTCATTAAGTTCTATGTCGCCAATTTTTACCAAGTCATTAAATTTTTGACAAAAGTACGCAAAAGCACTTAATCTTGTTGAACCGATTCCTTAGATTACATAAAAGATCAAGTTAAGACCTTATCAAAACTAAAAAAATTCAGGGCAACTAAATCTTATGAGAAAACAAAAAAGCATAATACAAATAAGTATCTTTGGCCCTTAAGCTTAGGAAAGAGATTTATGAAGTACATCAGGAATTTTTGCATCATTGCCCATATTGATCACGGTAAAAGCACGCTAGCAGATCGGCTACTCGATTTTACTGGGTCCGTTACTGAGCGTGAAAAACAAGATCAATTGTTAGACAGTATGGACTTAGAGCGTGAGCGGGGTATTACCATCAAATCACATGCAATTCAAATGGAGTATACCCATCAAGGGCAGGACTATATCTTGAACCTAATTGACACGCCTGGTCATGTTGACTTTTCATATGAAGTCTCGCGGTCTATTGCTGCATGTGAGGGTGCTTTGCTAATTGTTGATGCTGCACAAAGCATCCAGGCGCAAACCATTTCGAACTTATATCTAGCACTTGAAAATGATTTGGAAATTATTCCTGTGCTTAATAAAGTTGACCTGCCTTCTGCCAATCCAGAAGAAGTTACCGATGATATTGTTGATCTACTGGGTTGTTCTCCAGAAGAAGTTATTCCTGCCTCTGCCAAAACAGGGTTAGGAATCAAAGAGATTTTGACCGCAATTATTGATCGTGTTCCGCATCCCAAAGGAAGTATTGACGAACCGCTTCAGGCCCTTATTTTTGATTCCGTATACAACCCGTTTCGGGGAATAGAAACTTATTTTAAAGTGCTGAATGGAACCATTTCTAAAGGCCAAAAAATTCAGTTTATTGCTACTCAAAAAACATATAACGCAGATGAAATTGGGACACTTAAGCTTAAACAAGAACCAAGAAAAATCATTAAAGCCGGTGATGTAGGCTATCTAATCACAGGGATAAAAGACGCTAAAGAAGTAAAGGTTGGAGATACAATTACTTCGCCTGAAAGACCTACGCAAAATGCTGTTGATGGTTTCGAAGAAGTAAAACCAATGGTTTTTGCAGGAATATATCCTGTAGATACGGAAGAGTATGAAGAGCTACGTTCTTCAATGGAAAAGCTTCAACTAAATGACGCGTCTCTTGTGTTTATTCCTGAAAGCTCTGCCGCACTTGGATTTGGTTTTCGTTGTGGCTTTCTGGGAATGTTACATTTAGAGATTATTCAGGAACGTTTAGAAAGAGAGTTTAACATGTCTGTTATAACTACAGTGCCTAACGTTTCTTATCATGCTTTTGTTAAGAAAGATGTAAACGAATTGTTGCTGGTAAATAACCCTTCAGATCTTCCGGATCCATCGGCCCTCGATCGCGTCGAAGAGCCTTTTATTAAGGCATCAATAATTACAAAATCTGATTTTGTTGGAAATGTAATGTCGCTCTGTATCGAAAAAAGGGGAACTATAACCAACCAAACTTATCTCACAACCGAACGCGTAGAGTTAACGTTTGATATGCCTTTGGCTGAAATTGTTTTTGATTTCTACGATCGATTAAAAACCGTTTCTAAAGGATATGCTTCTTTCGATTATTCCCCAACAGGAATGCGCCCATCCAAATTAGTTAAAGTAGATATCTTGCTCAACGGAAGTCAAGTAGATGCACTATCTGCTCTAATTCACATAGACAACGCCTATTCTATAGGGAAAAAAATGTGTGAAAAATTACGCCAGCTAATTCCTAGACAACAGTTTGACATTCCAATACAAGCCGCCATTGGTGCGAAAATAATATCTAGAGAAACCATTAAAGCCTTACGAAAAGACGTTACCGCTAAATGTTATGGTGGTGATATTTCAAGAAAACGAAAACTCCTTGAAAAACAGAAAAAAGGTAAAAAGAAAATGCGTCAAGTTGGGAATGTAGAAATTCCACAAGAAGCATTCATGGCTGTTCTTAAGTTAAACGACTAAGCACCAAAACTTATATTTAATAATAAAAATCTCTCTTAAAAAAAGAAGTTTTTTGATTTTAATCCTTTTTGGTTTTGTGTAAATTCAAGGCGCTTTAGATCTTTTGATTTAGTCTAAACTTTAAATCACTAAATTTATTCTGATAACCAAGCCAGAAATAGACATCCAAACTAGGTCTTTTGGCTATAAAAAATAGCTATGAAAAATCCGTTTTTATTCGTTTTGCTTTTGCTTATTGGCTGTGAACAAAAGACAAAAACAAGTATATCTCCCTGGGTTTCTTATGATGAATCTCAATTGTTAGAAAAAAATACTGCTCACAAATCCAAGCGAATGCAATACCGCTTGATTCAGTCCAAAGTTTCGGACAGAAATAACTTGTGGAGATCAATAGCTCCTCAAATAGCTTCATTTTCGAAAGAGGATTATGAACGGCTTAAGCCTTTTATTTTAGAACAAAATATTCCTACCCTACAAAATCATGTTGCCCTAGGAACTCTAAGTTATGAGAAGCTTACTCAGTGGTATTTATACAGAATTGTGCTTTTTGAAAACGACTCCCTCAAGGCCTTAAATGCGATCATTTCTATTGACCCTAATGCAGTTAAAGACGCTCGTAAAAAGGATGCAAAAAAGCCCGAAAAGCAGCATCTGTTGTATGGAATTCCGATTCTTTTAAAAGACAACATCAACGTTGAGGGCTTACCGACAACTGCTGGTGCTCATGCGCTCAAAAACAACCTTACATCTGATGCGTTTATTGTGGACCGCCTTCAAGAAAAAGGAGCTGTTATTTTAGGGAAAACAAACCTTAGCGAGTGGGCAAATTACCTTTGTAAAGGATGTCCTAATGGTTATAGTGCTGTCGGAGGGCAAACCCTAAACCCTTATGGAATAAGAGACTTTGATACGGGTGGATCCAGTGCTGGAAGTGGGGCTGCAATTGCAGTAAATTATGCTGCTGCTGCTTTAGGTACTGAAACTTCAGGGTCTATCTTGTCGCCTTCAAGCACACATGCTTTGGTTGGACTTAAGCCTACCGTTGGTCTATTAAGCAGGGATGGTATTATTCCTATTTCTAGTACTTATGATACTCCCGGGCCAATGACTAAAAACGTAATAGATGCATCTATTTTACTTTCCGCAATGAAAGGTGAAGATCCTAACGACCCCATTACAAAAGGGAGTTTTCTTGCTTCAGAGCCAAAAGCCACTTTCACTAAAAAAACTTTCGAAGGGCTTCGCTTTGGAGTTAATAAACAATTTATTTCTGACTCACTTTATAAAGCCGCTACTCTAAAAATAAAGTCGCTTGGAGGAGTTTTAGTCGAGTTTGAGCCCGAGAGTGTTAGTTTGGGCAACTTTGTAAAGGTTTTGGATGCAGACATGAAAATAAATTTAAAAGATTATTTAACTCGCTTTGGGCAAAATGATCATTTGCCAAAATCTATAGACGATGTTGTTCATCATAATAGTGAAGATTCTTTAATTAGAATGCCCTATTCTCAGGAGCGATTAGACGGAGTTTATGCTTCTCAAATGTCGGAAGATAGTTTGGCCTTTTACAAAGTAGATCTAAAAAGACAAGGAGTAGCTTTTTTTGAAACCCCGATGACAAAGCATAATCTAGATGTGATTTTATCAATAAATAATTGGAACGCAGGTCATGCTGCCGTAGCTCAATACCCCTGCCTAACTCTTTCCATGGGGTATTCAGAGAAAGGCGCTCCCAAAGGACTTACCTTTATTGCGCGCCCTTTTGAAGAAGAAAAGCTTCTAGAGATTGCCGCGCTTTACGAACAAGCAACCTTATTGAGAAGGCTCCCTGATGGATATTGACAATCCTTGTGATAACTAAACTCAAGCGAACTACCATGACGACAAATAAAAAACGCTTACAAAGCTCTGATTTGATTTTCCGTGTTTTTAAAAGTATCTTTCCTTTTCATTAACTCTTCTCTCTATAAGAAGTTATAATATTAAACAAAATGATTCGTGTTCCTACTTTGTTTTTAGACCCTGTTAGATGTAAAAAAAACATTAAAAAAATGGCGGCAAAAGCCCACAGAAATAATCTTGAATTTCGGCCGCATTTCAAAACTCATCAGTCTCTTGAGGTTGGAAAATGGTTTAAGGATCTTGGCGTTTCAAAAATAACGGTATCCTCCCTTAATATGGCTAAGTATTTTTCTCAGGAGTGGGATGATATAACGGTCGCTTTTCCTACAAATATTTTAGAAATTGAAACTATAAATGTGCTTGCTTCAAAAATTCATCTGAATTTATGTGTCGAAAACATGGAGGCTTTGTTGTTTCTAGAGAAACGCCTTGAAGGCCCTGTTGGAGTTTTCTTAAAAATAGATATCGGCTACAACAGAACAGGAGTTGATTCGGATGACGACTCATTGATTCAGGATCTTTTAAACCAAATAAGAAGTGTCCCTTTTATGAGTTTTAAGGGTTTTTTGGGGCATGCGGGACACTCATATCGGTGCCGGTCTAAAGAAGCTGTTGAAGAGGTTCATCAAAAAAGTAAAGAAAAAATAATTCAGCTTAAAATAAAATATAAAGCTCAGTATCCCGGACTGATTCTTTCTTTGGGAGATACGCCTAGTTGCAGCGTGTCAGAAGATTTTAAAGGAATCGATGAGATTCGTCCTGGGAATTTTGTTTTTTATGACCTTACCCAAAATATTATTGGATCAAATGAATTAGATGACATTGCCGTTGCCATGGCGTGTCCTATTGTTGCAAAACATCCCAAGAGAAATGAACTTGTTATCTATGGTGGGGGAGTTCACTTTTCAAAAGATCGTGTTAAAGACCCTAAGTATGGTGTCATTTTTGGCCGAGTCGCAGAAAAAAACAACCTGGTTTGGGGCTCTTGTTTGCCCGATCTTTTTCTCAAAAGCCTTTCACAAGAACACGGAATTGTTTCCGTTCCAGCTGAAAAAATGACTGCCTACGAAATTGGAGATTTTCTCTGGGTGCTTCCTGTTCATTCGTGTATGACAGCAGATTTAATGAAGGAGCTTTACACGCCTAAAGAAGGCATAATATCTATGATGTAATCCCGTCTTCCTTTTTATATCTTTAACGCAAAGAAAACATTTATGGTTGTACTAATGGGATTAAGTATGGTTCTTTTACTTTCGCTCTTTCTTCAAACAATTTATTATGAAAAAAACATTTATCCTTTGCTTTTTTATGCTTGTTTCGTGTAAACAGACAAAAGAAAAGACCTACCATATAGGGCATGTCATAACTCCCGTTGGTGAGCTCTACTTCTGGCTTTACGAAGAAACGCCTTTACATAAAGCTAGTTTTGTTAAGCTAGCGAACATGCAATATTGGGATGATTTGAGTTTCAATCGAGTTATTGAAAACTTTGTGATCCAAGCAGGATGTCCTGACACGCCTGAAGGGTTTGGAGCTTCAGACTTCTTAATTGACCCAGAGTTTGTTCCCGAGATCAAACACGTTTATGGAGCGGTCGGAATGGGGCGTGATGATAACCCTGGGAAACTTTCTGCGGGATGCCAGTTTTATATTGTTCATGATGTTGAAATTCCAAGATTGGACCAAAACTACACTATATTTGGGCAGGTTTTTAAAGGTCTGGATGTCTTAGATGTAATTGCAAATCTTTCTACAGATGCAAATGACACCCCTTTAGAAAGATTGCCAATTGTGGTTCGTGCACTCCAATTGAATGAAAAAGAAATCAGGGCTTTGGGGGGGTCAAAACTCTTTGAGTCCATGATCCAATAATGTTTTATGAGAAGAAAAACAAGTCATTTGAATTTTTTAAACACTATAAATAAACCCGCTTGGAACATAAATCTCTTCCCCCTTTTTGATTTAAACAAAAATGCTCTTTACTTTGTTGAAAATTTACAATCTAATATTTATGAAAAAACTCTCTATATTACTGTTAACAATCTTCGTTTTAAGCGGTCTGTTTTCTTTGAATGCTCAAGAATACAAGTATGCCTCCTTTAAAAAAGAAGGGAAGACGCTACCCTATAGAATCCTTTTACCAGAAGGCTATGATATGCAAAAAGAATACCCATTAGTCTTGTTTCTTCATGGTTCCGGAGAGCGCGGAAATGATAATGAACTCCAGCTGGTTCACGGAAGTTCTCTTTTTTTAGGTAAAGACTTTAGAAAACAAAATCCTTCAATAGTGGTTTTTCCTCAGTGTGGCGCAGATGACTTTTGGTCAACTTTAGATCAAGATCGCGCATCTGGTTTTGCTTTTGTTGAAAAGCCAAAAAACAACGAAACGCTCGAATTAGTTGAGGGTATGTTGGATGACGTTATTCTAAATTATGGGGTTGATAAAAAACGCATTTATGTTGGCGGACTATCTATGGGGGGCATGGGAACGTATGAATTAGTTTACAGAAACCCACGAAAATTTGCAGCAGCTTTCGCAATTTGTGGAGGTGCAAATCCAAAAACCGCAAGAAAATTAAGGCGCCCTGCTTGGCGAATAGATCACGGAGAAGCAGACGAAGTGGTTTCAATTGAACTTTCCAAAAAAATGGTGAACGCCATACTCAAAAAAAAAGGCTCTGTAGTTTATAACTGGTATCCGGGGGTAAATCACAACAGCTGGGACAATGTCTTTGCTGATCCCGAATTTTTACCTTGGCTTTTTGCTCAGAAAAAATAAAATGGTGCTCCTTAGAACCGATCATAAAAACATTGCCTTTCGGCAATTTAGCAAAAACACTAAACCTAGGGCTTTCTGTTATAGATGGAGAACTTCATGTCTTTTACAGCCAGTTTAATGGAACAGAAAGCTTAGAGCGTGTGGTTGTCGCTTATAAAGACGATAAGCCGATTGGCTGTGGTACTTAAAGCACTTTGACGATACGGCCTTAGAAATAAAAAGAATGTATACTCTGCCAAAAGAGCGAAGTAAAGGAACTGCAGCAATGGTTTTGAAAGAATTAGAGGTTTGGGCAAAAGAGCTTGGAAACAAAAAGTGTGTTTTAGAGACGGGCAAAAATTTGGTTACCGCCTGATTCAAAATTATGAACCTTATAAAGAAACTGATAACAGCCTATGCTTCCAAAAATTATTGTGACGGCCTCGGGGAAACTGCCCTTTAGCCGAAATCAAAATAACCTCAACAGCCCTTCGTGCATTTAAGGATCATGTAAAAAAATTGAAAGACTATTTACGTCTCTAATTCTTGTAAATTTACTTTTTATCTCTAAAGCATTAACCCTTATCTTTATTAAAAAAAGAGTGGTATGGAAGTAAAAGATGCTAATGGAAACATACTTAAAGACGGCGATGCCGTAAAACTAATCAAAGACCTAAAACTTAAAGGAACCTCGACCACCATAAAAAGAGGAACTGCAGTAAAGAACGTTCGACTAACCGATAACCAAGACGAAATAGACTGCCGGATTAACAAAATAAGCGTTGTGCTAAGAACCGAATTTGTCAAAAAGTAGAATTATAATATCCTTCTGTCCTTGATTTTTTGACACTTCTATTAAATTAATTTCTGTATATTTCATAAAAACAAAATTACGTGAGCGGATCGCCTTTTCATAAAATATTAATCGGTTTTGCCTTTTCTCCAAACTTAAAGGCAAATGTCTTTGAAGCCATGCGTTTGGCTAGTTTTTTAGATGCCCATGTTTATTTTCTCCACGTGGGATCAAAGTCAGTGGCCAAAGAAAAAACGTTTACTGACATCCTAGAGGATTCTCCTGTAAAGTCTGAAAAACTTTCGGTCATCTGGGAAAAAGGAGAGCCTATAGAAATAATTAAAGAGCAGTGCAAAAAAAACAACATTAGCTTACTGCTTTTGGGGGCCATGCAAAGAGAAAATATGTTGAAGTTTTATATGGGGTCGATTGCTCGAAAACTAACTCGTAATGCGCCTTGTTCCGTCCTTTTGTTGATTAAACCATCTGTGATAAGAAAGCCTACCCAGCACATGGTTGTTAACGCTTTCGAAAGCCCTCAAACGGAATCTACCATTCTTTCTGCTTTCCATTTTGGAAAGGCGCTGAATGTCAATAAAATTACATTGGTAGAAGAAATAAATCGATCCGAAGTCGCCGTTGAGGCGGATGATGATCAAGGCTTAAGAAAGGTTACTTTAATAAAAGAAAAATTAAATCGGCGAGAGCTTACTCGTGTCAAGGAAATCTTGTCCCATATCCCTGACTCTCTAATAGAGGGGATCAAGGTTCATTCTCAAAATATTTTTGGTACGCGTGGTTATTCTATTGGACATTACGCAAAGGTTGTTCGTGCGGATCTCTTGATAATGAATGCCGCTGAAAACAGAAAAGGTTTATTCGGGAGGATTTTTCCTCAAGATTTGGAACATATTTTGTCTGAATTACCAACTGATGTACTCGTCATAAAAACTAAGGAAAATGGGTAAAACAAATTCATTTAGAGGTTTTATGGAAGCGCTGCCTGCAAATTTTTTTGCGGGTTTTGTGGTTTCCTTGGTTGCTTTGCCTCTTGGGCTAGGACTTGCGATAGCTTCAGAAGCTCCTCCAATCGCTGGAATCATTTCGGCTGTAGTGGGGGGTGTTGTTGTTGCGCTTTTGGGTGGATCTCAGCTAACAATTGCTGGCCCAGGAAATGGGTTAGTCATCGTTTTGCTTTCATCTATTAACCTTTTGGGCGAGGGCGACCCATACCAAGGGTATCTTTTTACATTAGCGGCTGTTGCCCTTTCTGGAATATTAATCTTTCTTTTTGGCGTTTTTCGTTTCGGTGCGTTAAGTGAATTTTTCCCTGCCTCAGCGTTGCAGGGAATGTTAGCCGCTATAGGGATTGGTATTCTTTCTAAGCAAATTCATGTAATGCTAGGAATAACAACAGCCAAAGGAAGCCCCATAAGTCTTTTGGCGCAAGTCCCCGAAAGTGTTTTGTTTATTATTCAAAACGCCTCTTTGGAGGTGCTTGTTGCCGCAGCAATGGGTGTTGGATGTCTTCTAATTTTGACTTTATACTCTAGAATTAGAAACCCTGTTTTTCATTTAGTCCCTGCCCCAATGTGGATTGTTATTTTAGCAATAGGGCTAAGCTATTATTACGAATATATTGTAGCTGCGCCATATCCTATAGGTGAAAACCTCCTCATAACACTCCCCGAAAACTTGTTAGGCAACCTTCCCTTTCCTGATTTTGGAAAGGTTAAAACAGTAGAGTTTGTTGGGGTTGTTTTCTCGCTAACCTTAATCTCTTGCATTGAGTCGTTGTTAAGCATTAAGGCGGTAGATAAGTTAGACCCTCTAAAAAGAAGGTCCAATGTAAATAAAGATCTTAGAGCCTTGGGAATTGCAACAACTATCAGTGGTTTTGTTGGGGGGTTAAATGTAGTGACTGTAATTGCCCGAAGCTCTGTAAATGTAAATAATGGTGGGTCTAACAAGTCGGCGAATTTATTTCACGCACTTTTTTTATTAGTGTTTATCCTTCTCTTTCAAGGTCAGATCCAGCGAATTGCCCTCCCGGCTCTTGCGGCTATTTTGGTGTATACGGGCTATCGCTTAGCGGCTCCTGAAAACTTAATAATGTTATTCAAAATTGGCAAGGAACAGGCTGCCATTTTTATTGTTACCCTGGGGATGACTTTAGCTTATGGCTTGATTACGGGGATTGCTTTTGGAGTATTGACGACTTTTATAATACATATCTTGATCAACAAAAGCCTTTTCCTTTTTACAAGAAACTGGATGAAGCCAAACGTATTGATGTTTAAGGAAGAAGACAGCGGCAACTATTTTGTAAGCGTAAAAAACTTCTGCAGCTTTCTGAACTTTTACAAGTTGAAAGCTCTTCTTGACGAAATCCCCGAACATGAACATGCTATTGTGGATTTTTCTCTCTGTGAGTTTGTAGATCATACCGTGATGGAGGGTCTCAACGATTACCGAAGAGGTTTTGCTAGTAAAAATGGGGTGTTCGAAATTATTGGGTTAGATGTCCACTTTTCGGACACACAACATCCTTTTGCCATTAGAAAAGTGATGCCAATGAAAGACTTTTTGAATCTTGGAAGTCACCTGACCAAAAGACAAAAATCTTTAAAGGCTCTTTCTAAAAAGCTAAAGTGGTCCTACCGGCCTGACCTTTCTTCAGATCCACAAACTCTTGAGAAATTTGAATACTTTAAGTCCAAGCAAATAAATTATCAATACAATGTTTTGATTGACGCTACAGAGCAATTTACACTCTTTGACCTTTCTTATAGTGAGGGAGCGTTTATTGCTAAAGAAGATTTAAAGTCCTCCTTTTTAATGATTAAACTAGGCGAGCAGGTTCCTCAGTTTATTTTAGATAAAGAGCATTTATTGGCAAGCCTATATGAGCCATTAGGTTACAAAGACATAGACTTTGTTGATGCTCCTGATTTTTCAAGACGCTTTTTCCTTTCAGGGGAAAACAGGTCTGAAATACGAAAATGGTTCACCCCTGAATTAATTTTCTTTTTCGAAAGCCATTCTTATTTTCATATAGAAACAAATGAAAATATCCTGTTAATTAAGGGGAAAAACCGCTTATCTAGCATAGATGAAATTAAAAAAATGCTTGCTTTTGGAACCGAACTAACCCATATATTAAAAAAATAATCGATTTTGAAAAAAATTCTTTTGATTGCTTTTACTTTCTCTATACTCTTTAGGGCATCAGCCCAAAAAACAATTGGATCAGTTGAGCGTATCGATCCAGAAATAAATTTCCTCATTCCCGAGGATGCAGTTATAGAAATTTTAGCCGATGGGTTTAGTTGGGCTGAAGGTCCGGTTTGGGTTTCTGAGTTGGAAGCTGTGCTTTTTTCAGATGTCCCTAAAAATAAGATATATAAATGGGATGAAAAAAGCGGCCTTTCAGTTTTTTTAGATCCAAGCGGATATACGGGTATTGCTCCTAACGAAAAGAACGGTGGGGCAAATGGCTTAATTCTAGACGCTCAAGGTAATCTTCTTATTGCTCAACATGGTGATCGAAGAATCGCCTTGGTAAAACAACCCCTGTCTAGAGCTGAAGGTTTTGAGTCTGTTATTGATCGCTTTGAAGGAAAAAGATTCAATAGTCCAAACGATTTAATTCTTTCAAAAAATGGAGACCTCTATTTTACAGATCCCCCTTACGGGCTAAAAGGAGACAAAGATCCTCTAAAAGAAATCTCTGAAAATGGCATTTATAGGCTTGACTCTTTCGGAAAAACTACACGCGTGTATTCGGGCTTTAACAGGCCTAATGGGCTGGCTTTTTCTCCAAACGAGTCTATTTTATATGTTGCCAATTCAGACCCAAAAAGGAATCTCTGGAAGTCTTTTTCTATAAATAATGGGGTGCTAGAAAACGAGAAAATCTTTTTTGATGCAACAGGGAAAAAAGGTAAAGGATTAGCTGACGGATTAAAAGTACACTCTAAAGGGTATGTGTTTGCAACTGGGCCTGGAGGGGTCTTAGTTTTCACTCCCGGAGGGAAGCATCTTGGAACAATTAAAACTGTTGTTGCCACGGCTAATTGTGCGTTTAATGCAAGCGAAAGCGCGCTTTATATGACCTCCGACAATTACCTCACGCGCATACAATTAAAAAACTAAGCACATATGAAGTTACACCGTATTGAAACAGGGAACTTTATGCTTGACGGTGGAGCAATGTTTGGTGTTGTGCCCAA
>Ga0308007_10000624_pt1 | contig 16026 bp, 16 predicted proteins | sample Neamet71_FD_203152 | JGI IMG/M metagenome (GOLD analysis project Ga0308007, IMG submission 203152) | Marine microbial communities from water near the shore, Antarctic Ocean - #71 | ecosystem: Environmental > Aquatic > Marine > Unclassified | place: Southern Ocean | collected 2014-06-07
AGCCCCAGATATATGCTTACGAGCATAAAGCCCATCATTACATAAATCTATAATTAGGAGTTCTGGCTCGTTAAGTCTAGTGTTTAGTGATTCGGGTTCTATGAGGTTATGTAATTTTGACATGATGACCTTCTGTTTGATGCAATAATTTATAAGTATTGTATTATTACCCAAGATGTATCCCATCTCTAGATTTTTATTATTCTACTTTAATACTATTGATGATATGGAGGTAGCTATCAAATCTCGCGCGCTCTATTTTTCCAGCATTAACTGCTTCAACTAAAGCGCAACCTAGGTCTTGTTCATGATTGCAGTTACGAAACTTACATTTCCCCAAATAGATTGAAAATTCTATAAATCCTTCCGCAATTGCATGAGAGTCTAAATGCCATAACCCAAACTCACGAATACCCGGGGAGTCTATGACACTTCCCCCATTTTTTAGATGAAAAAGCCGAGAAGTAGTGGTGGTATGCTTACCTTTTTTCTTTGATTCAGATAAACCTCCGACCGTAATTTTTATCTCAGGAAGTAATTTATTAAGTAAAGAAGATTTACCAACACCGGATTGACCTACTAATACACTAGTGAACTTCTTTAAGTAAGTTTCAAGTTTTTTTATACCATCACCACTTTTAGCAGAAACTAAAAAATAGTCATAACCTAGTTCTTTGTATTTTTTCACTAAAGAGAGTAGCACCTCTGAGTTACCTGTTTTAATAAGGTCAGCTTTATTAAGAATAAGAAAAGGTTGTATCGATTGGTGCTCAGAAGCAACAATGTATCGATCAATAAGATTTGAATGAGGCTCAGGACGAGGGGCGATTACTATAGCTATTCTGTCGATATTTGCTGCAATTGGACGAAGTTTTCCTCGATTATCAGGCCTGCAAATTTGAGTCAATCTTGGGTGCTGAGCGATTACAACCCCGTGTATACCATGGTCTTTCCATGTAACTTTGTCACCGGAAACAATTACAGGTAAGTTAGCTCTAAGGTAGCAGCGCCTGACTTCTTTTTTTGAGATATCTGTACTTTCAACATCAACCTGTTTGCCATAACTAGCTATAACTGTCCCATATTTTTCTGGGTTAGCTTCGTTACATTTTTTTTCTTGGCCGATCTCTTTTGGCGCATTAATTTCGGCATTTGCGTCCACTTGATTTTGGTCAATACGCCGGCGCTGTTGTTTGGTTAGTTGGCGCTTTGTCAATATTTTTCCTTTTCGGTAATGATTTTCATCAAATTTCGGAATACTCTTTGAGTTAATAATATTATCATTACTGGCTTGCAAAGAGTTAAGGATATAGCATAAAGGTTTGAAGTGGTAGAAACCGAAAATTTTAGTCTATGATTATGTAAAGTGATATCTTGAAAATATATGATGTGTTTAAACCTTGAGTTTTTAATGGATGGTGAAAATATTAATGAATAATCTCGATAAAATACAAAAAAATCCACTGAATCTTGTCTGGATAGATCTTGAAATGACTGGACTAGATACTATTAACGACGTCATTATCGAAATTGCAACTATCGTCACCGATAAAGATCTTAATATTCTTGCTGAAGGTCCTATTTTCGCAATAAATCAAAACAATAAAATCCTAGATGGTATGGATGACTGGAACACTCGACAACATAATCGCTCTGGTTTAGTAGATCGAGTTCGGAATAGCAATATATCTAGTGAAGAAGCAGAGCTGGAAACTATTAAATTTTTGAAGAAATTTATAGATGCCGGAGCATCACCTATGTGCGGTAATTCCATTTGTCAGGATCGACGATTCTTATCACGCGAAATGCCAAATCTTGAAGCTTTTTTTCATTACCGTAATTTAGATGTTAGTAGTATCAAAGAGCTTGCTGTTCGCTGGCAGCCAGAATTACTTGGTGGATTAAAGAAAAAAGGAGCTCATTTGGCGATGGACGATATCAAAGATTCTATTGCAGAGTTAATATACTATCGCAGCTTTTTTTTTAATGCTCCAGAAAAAACTTAGAACTAAAATTCAATTTTTTTATTCATGCATCTGTACTATCGTTAAAGTAGATAGATTTTCCTTGCTTGCATTTCTCCTCATACCTTTCTTTTTATGTTGTTCTAAGGCCCACGAAACATGTTCTTGAACCATACTGGAAGGAAAGCTTTCTCTGCTCTTTAAGGAATCGATAATTTTTTCTGAATGAGACGCATTTCCAAGTCCAACTGCTAGATTTCTGAGCCATCGCTCATAACCAATTCGCCTTATTGGAGATCCTTCTGTGTATAGTAAAAATTCTTCTTCTGACCAAAGAAATAATTCAGCAAGTTCACGACTATCCAAATTATGACGTGGAAAAAAATCCTTTTCTTTTGTTGTCTGAGCCTCTTTATTCCAGGGACAAATAGCTTGACAGTCATCACAGCCGAAAACACGATTTCCCATAGGTTTACGGTACTCCTCAGGAATGCTTCCCTTGTTCTCTATTGTTAGGTAAGAAATACATTTTTTTGCGTTTAAAACATAAGGTGAAGGAAAAGCATCTGTAGGACACACTTTTATACATGCTTTACATTCACCACATTTGTTGGTTTCAGTTGATTGATCTTTGGGTAGAGGTAAGCTGGTATATATTTCACCAAGAAAAAACCATGAGCCCGCATCGCTATTAATGATTAATGTATTTTTACCCATCCATCCCAAACCAGCTTTTTCTGCTAAAGGCTTCTCCATCACAGGAGCACTATCTACATAAGGTCTCTGGATCAAACTTCCTGGAGCTACTTCTTCAATTTTTTTACTTAGAATTTTTAGTCGCTGACGCATTAATTTATGGTAATCTCGGCCTAGAGCATAGCGAGATATGTACGCTTTTTGTTTATTTTTGAGAACGCCGATCATATTACTATCAGGTGGCAGATAGTTCATTCGGACAGCTATAACTGAGCATGTCCCCGGCAATAACTTTTCGGGGTGGTAGCGTTTTTCACCATGAGTCGCCATCCAATTCATGTCTCCGTGATAGTTACTCTCAAGCCATTTATTTAGTTTTTCTCCTGTTTTAGTTAAATTGATATCTGTGATGGCAACCTGTTGAAAACCTAGTTCATTTCCCCACAGCTTAATTTGACTAGCAAGTTTTATATAATCTAATTTAGGAATTTTGGATTGCATCATCTATCAGCTATCTGAAGTTAGAGTATAATTTTGCCAGATATTTTATTAACAAGTAGAATTTTATGCATAATTCGCTATTTATTATCATATTTCAGCTGTTTTATGGACGATTAGTCGAATCAAACGGAAAATAAATGAAAGAATTTTTTATAGAAGTTATTTCTCACGAAGAGAAGATGATTAAATTTGGTGAATTACTTGGCCAGACTTTATTTGATTATGATCATGATGAAGATCTTAAGGCTGTCCTAGTTTTTTTTGATGGTGATCTTGGGGTAGGAAAAACGACAATTTGCAAGGGGATTATTAGGGCTTTTGGTTATGATGGAGTGGTGACAAGCCCAACGTATAATCTAGTAGAATCATATAATCAGGGTACTATAAGAGCTCACCATTTTGACCTTTATAGATTAGGATCTCCTGAAGAGTTAGAATTTATTGGCATCAGAGATTACTTTAAGCGAGGAGATTTCTGTTTAATTGAATGGCCAGATAGAGGCATAGGAATACTACCCGCACCGGATTTGTATTTAAGTATAGTAGCGATTAACGAAGGTCGTGAGATAAAAATTGAATCTAAAACCAGAGTAGGAGAGCTTCTCCTTGCTCGCTTGTCCTCAGCAAGAGAAAATTACCTTGATTTATAAATACTACAATACTTTTAGTCTGCTAGTAATCCTCGCGCTTGCCTGTATGTCTCCATTTAGTTTAGCGGCAACAGTTAATGATATAAGAGTTTGGAAGGCTCCAGATCATACACGGCTGGTATTTGATTTAAGTGCATCGGTAAAATATAAGATAACTACTTTGGAGAACCCAGATCGATTAGTAGTTGATATCGAAGATGCTAGCATTAAAAAAAATGCTACAGAAATGAATTTTTCTTCCATACCTATAACTGCTCTTAGAAGCAGCAAAAAAGAAAAAAATAACCTTAAAATTATTTTTGACTTGCTAAAACCACTTGAATTTAGAGATTTTATTCTTGGGGTTAATGAGCAATATAATAACAGGTTAGTGATAGATCTTTATGACAAGAAAAGTTCTGGCATTAAAAAATCATCTACTATCATAACCAAAAATAATCGAAGAAAAATACTTATAGCTATTGATGCTGGACATGGTGGAGAAGATCCTGGAGCAATAGGGCCAAAAAGACTTATGGAGAAAAATGTAGTCCTAGCTATTAGTCGAGAGCTTAAAAAACTACTAGATAAAAAGCTTGGTTATAGTGCAACTTTAATTCGATCTAGTGACTATTACATTCCCTTACGTAAACGCACCAAGATTGCTCATAAGAAACGTGCAGATGTGTTTATCTCTATCCATGCTGACGCTTTTCACAGGCCGAGCGCAAGTGGAGCATCAGTATTTATTCTATCCCGAAGCGGAGCAACTAGTGAGACTGCTAGATACTTAGCAAGACGAGAGAATAGCACTGACTTGATTGGAGGATCAGGAAACGTCAGTCTTGATGATAAAGACCCTATGCTTGCTAGTGTACTTTTAGATCTATCTATGACGGCTACACTTAATAGTAGTCTAGATCTTGGGACCTCAGTTCTAAAATCTATAAGCGAAATAGCCAAGTTACATAAAAAGAGTGTCGAGGAGGCTGGTTTTGTGGTTTTAAAATCCCCAGATATACCATCTATTCTTGTAGAGACTGGCTTTATATCAAATCCTTCTGAAGCAAAAAATCTAGCCAATAAAAATTATCAAAAGAAAATGGCGCAGGCTATTTTTAAAGGAATAATAGGATACTTTTCTAGTAATTATCCTGTCGGTACTTTATTGGCATCAGATAAATCAGCTATCCACAGGGCGAGATTTCATATTGTTGTTCCTGGAGACACAGCTTATAGAATTTCTCGACGGTATAATATTTCGGTTAAGAAGCTTAAGGAGCTTAACAATTTGAAAGGAAGTAAAATTTATTCGGGGCAAAGACTCAAGATTCCGTGAAACACCAAAAAATAAAGGATATTAAAAGGGGGCATACAAGTTCTTAAGTTTGGTGTTATGGAAAAAAACTAAAAACGGATACCCGGACTTTTTTTAGGAACATGTTTTTTGGTTACTTGCCAAAAAGATTCGTTCCAAAAAGCATGAGCTTTAGTTGTCCTTATACTATAAGCATGATAGCCAACAAATAAAATTCCATCATCTTCAATTTTATAAATTGTAGCCTCCATTCCTGGATCTTCTTCATAACCCTTTAGAATTATAAATTCACCTACTGCAACTTCTGGGCGTTTCATATTATATCCTGTCATTTTGGCTGATTATATTTTATTAATATATTTAGTTATTGTGAATTTATAAATATTATTTTTTAGGGCTAAAAATATTAATCTGAGAATGTATCTACTGCATCAAAGTCTTTTTGTTTCTTAGGGTTATAAGGGTCTCCTATCCAGCGTTTTCTCACCATGAACTCTTTTGATATCAGGCTACGCCTTATATTTAACCCTTCAAAACTAATACCTACCATATTCGGTAGCGTGTGATAGAAATCGCTAGCCATAAAAGCTCGAGAAGTATAGTCGCTCCATTGCGTTTTGCGACTGTTTTTTTGTTTTTTTGACTCCCAAGTAATAAAAGGAATAGTATACATTGCGGGCGTTGGATCCTCCTCATTTCTTCCACAAAACGCTTTGTCGGCATAATCGAAGACCTCTTCCCCGTGATCAGAAAAATAGACTAACAAATCCTTATTGTTTCTTTTACGAAGATTCGAAATTAGTTCTGAGACCACGTAATCATTATAAAGAATAGCATTATCATAAGAATTATATTCCTTTAAGTTTCCATCTTTGATCCATTCAGGAGCACCAATTCTGTCAGTGAATTCATCATAGTTCTTAGGGTATCGGTAGTCATATTTTCTATGAGTGCCCAAGAGATGAACTACAATTAGTTTGTGCGGTGCTGGACCCTGAAGAGCTTTAATAAAAGGATCTATAACTACTCCATCGAACTGCTTCGCGTTTTGGCGTCGGTTATTATTTAGATAAACTTGATGATGTGCCAATTGCGATATAGCAGTAAGCATTGTGTTTCTTCGACTTTGTGTTTGTTGATTTGTAATCCAGGTTACCTCGAAACCTGCTTGCTTAAATATATTTATTACGTTTGGTTGAGTGTAAAACAGCTCAGGTGCTTTTTCATGAGCAGGCGATAATATCTGCTGTAATGACTCAATAGTATACGGTCTAGGAGAGATAACGTTGTCAAAAATAGTTAGTTCTTTTTTTAATTTTTCTAGTCGAGGAGTAGTATCTCTTTGGTATCCATAAATACCCATACGTTGACGATTCGTTGACTCTCCTAGAATCAATACGATGGTGTCAGGTAGTAAAGCTATATTTTTCGCAAGATGCTTCACAGGGGGAAGCTCGAGATTTGCATCTAATAACCCAAGCATACTAGACAGCTGTTCTCTGTATTTTAAGTAACCAACAACAATATTCCATGGGGCTGAAGGCTCTAATCTTGACAGTAAGTGGTCTTTAGCCACCACTAAGTCATTTTTAATTAACTCAATATTAGGATTGCCCGCATCTGCTATCGGATTAAAAACTTCCTTGTTGCTTTTTACTTCAATCAGTTTGGTGAAGAATGGCCAAAAAATAATTATAAAAAATAAAACAGCATATGTGTAGCGAGGTAATGTCGATATAGATACATTTTGCAGCTTAGTCCAAATAATAATGGGCAATAAACTATAGGCGAGAAAAATAAAAATATGCCACCACTGAAGGTAAGATTGAATAAATTCTGTACCTTCCGCCACGTTTGATTCAAAAATAATAAAAATTGCGCTTTGAGAGAAATCCTGACCATATATCAAAAAGTAACTTAAGCCGACAAGCGAAGCAGACCAGAGCATAAATCCTATAGTTGCAGCAATAATTTTACTTTTTTTAGGAAATAGTAAATATGGAATAAGCCAGACTGTGCTCATTAACATTGCATCTCTAAGACTAGTTGAGCCAGACATCCCATTAAAATAAATTAGGCTTTGGATAACAACAGAGAAGTAAGAAAAATATATATAGGCTAAAAGAATAGGGAATTTTTTTGCAAAATCGCGCATACAATTTCCTTGTTAAATGCAATATTATTTATAAGTTATGACAAGATAAGATTGCACTGGGCGGCATAAGTTCCCTATTAGTTCGTATTTTATGTTAACCAGATAAACTTTGATCCATTACTTCTGCAGGGGAGTCTGTGTTCATCACGTTAATGATTTCTGCAGGCACTCCTGAAGCTACAGAATGAGGAGGGATATTCTTTAAAACCACACTCGCTGCAATAATTTTTGAGCCTTCTCCAATTTCAATATTACCGAGTATTGTTGCTCCTGGGCCTATCAAAACACCACGGCGAACTTTTGGATGACGGTCACCAGTCTCTTTTCCCGTGCCTCCTAAAGTAACGCCCTGTAAAATAGATACACAGTCTTCAATAACGGCTGTTTCTCCAATTACAATACCTGTTGAGTGATCAAACATCACTCCTTGTCCAATTTGTGCAGCTGGATGAATGTCTACGTCAAACACCACAGATATTCTATTCTGAAGCATCAATGCAAAAGACTTTCTATTATCATTCCAGAGCAGGTTAGTTATTCTCCATGCTTGAAGAGCATGAAAGCCCTTATAGTGAATAAAGGCAGACAAATAGCTATGGCAAGCAGAATCACGCTCAATAAGCGCCCTAATATCACTATAGATTGTTTTTTGAATTTTTTTATTGGAAGTTAATGCATTATCAAATATATTTTGTAGAACCAGCCCTGTCACTGATTCAGATTGAAGCTTGCTAGCTAGCAAAAAGCTTAAAGAAAAAAACAACGAATCATGGTTTATCACGGTATCATTTAGGTATTTAGCTAAAGCAGGCTCAGAAGCACGTGCCTTGATAGCCTCTTTTTTTATTTGCTTCCACAGGGAGCTTACATCGGAATTCTGACCCATAATGCCATTACCTCAATTAAAAAATATATTGATTCATTATCATAGCCACAGTATTTTTTTTCCAGCTAAGAGATGATTGCATACCATACTTTTAATTTTTCTTAGTCAACTTAAGTTATATTTTTGGTTGACAGTCGTCCTATCTGCCCTATCATGGTACATCATAGAAAGATGTTAAAGGAGTGATATGTCAGTTAGTTATTTAAAACCTATTCGTCATGACTGGACTAAGCAGCAAGTATCAGACCTGCTTGATCAGCCCTTTAATGATTTATTATTTCAGGCTCAATTAATTCATCGTGAGAATTTTAATCCTAACGAGATCCAATTAAGTACTTTGTTATCCATTAAAACAGGTGCTTGCCCCGAAGATTGTAAATACTGCCCGCAAAGCGCACGTTATGATACTGGATTAGAAATTGAAAAGTTATTAGCTGTTGAAAAAGTAATAGAAGAGGCTAAATTAGCTAAAGATGCTGGTGCGACTCGTTTCTGTATGGGAGCGGCATGGCGCTCTCCTAAAGATAAAGATCTACCCTATGTCACGAAGATGGTACAAGAAGTAAAAAGCTTAGGAATGGAAACTTGCATGACTCTAGGTATGCTTAAAGAAAGCCAAGCACAAGCTTTAGCAGACGCTGGTTTAGATTACTACAATCATAATTTAGATACTTCTCCAGAATACTACGGGGAAGTAATAACTACACGGACTTATTCTGACAGAATGACTACATTGAGTAATGTTAGAAAATCTGGCATGAAGGTTTGCGCTGGAGGCATTGTCGGTATGGGTGAGGGAAAGTCTGATCGAGCGGGTCTACTGATGGAGCTAGCGAACCTTCCAGAGCAACCTGAATCAGTGCCGATCAATATGCTAGTAAAAGTTGAAGGTACTCCGTTTGAAAATGAGAAGGATCTCGATCCATTTGAGTTTATTCGTACTGTTGCTGCAGCTCGGATTATGATGCCTAAGTCCCATGTAAGATTGTCAGCTGGAAGAGAAAGTATGAACGATCAATTGCAGTCGTTAGCATTTTTAGCTGGAGCCAACTCTATATTTTATTGCGAGTCTCTTTTGACTACAGCAAATCCTGAAGCGAACCAAGATATGGAATTGCTTAATAGACTGGGCATTGTTCCTGAAAAAAATAAAGTAAATGTGGATCCTTCGGATCAAGAAGAAGTGCTGCATGAAAGAATTTCAGCAGCTACAACTGATCATCTATTTTACAATGCTGCCAATTAGGAAAATTGATTCACTATGTTGTCAATGGATCAGAAACTTGCAGCCAATCTTGCTCAACGAAAAATAGCTGGCCTATATCGCAAAAGAGCTGTGCTTCAGACCCCACAATCCCCAAAAGTTCGAGTTGATGGAAAAAGTTATACAGCTTTTTGTAGTAATGATTATCTTGGCCTTGCAAATCACCCGTCAGTTATTGAAAGCTTTAAAAAAGGCGTAGAAATCTTCGGCGTAGGAAGCGGCGCTTCACATTTAATTTATGGGCATTCTTCTGAACACCATGCGTTAGAAGAAGAGCTAGCCGAATTTACTCAGAGGCCCAGAGCGCTACTATTTTCTTCAGGCTACATGGCTAATCTAGGTGTAATGCTCGCTCTTTCGAGCAAAAATGATCATATTTTTCAAGATCGATTAAATCATGCTTCGCTAATTGACGGTGGTATGGCTAGTAATGCTAAATTTTGTCGTTATAAGCATTCTGATACTCAAGATTTATTTAATAAAATGAAAGAAATTCAGGGTAGAAAGCTTGTAGTTACAGATGGTGTATTCAGCATGGACGGGGATATAGCTAATTTAACTGATCTAGCTAAAGTTTGCCAAAAACAGCAAGGATGGCTAATAGTCGATGATGCTCATGGATTTGGAGTTATAGGAAATAATGGCGGTGGTGTTGCTGAACATTTTGATTTAAGTATTGAAAAATTGCCAATTTTAGTAGGAACCCTTGGAAAAGCTTTCGGAACTTTTGGTGCTTTTGTTGTCGGCTCTGATGCATTGATTGAAACTTTAATTCAGTATGCCAGAACCTATATCTATACCACTGCCCTTCCTTCAGCAATCGCGTCAGCTTCACGCGTTAGCCTAAAGATTTTACAGCAAGAGACGTGGCGACGAGAAAAATTGCAACACCTCATAGCTTATTTTAGAGCTGGTGCAAAGGCATTGGATATAAATCTAATGGAGTCCTTATCACCCATACAGCCTATCTTATTACATAATGATGAGCTTGTGGTTAAAGTAGGGGATAGACTTAGAAAATGTGGTTTTCTTGTTGGGGTAATTCGTCCACCAACTGTACCTGTGAATTCAGCAAGGTTAAGGGTGACTCTCTCCGCTCAGCATGAAGAGGAAGATATTGAAGCCTTACTTGATTCGCTTCATAGCATCCTAATTGATTTTAGGGTTACAAATAAGTGAGATTTAATGACCCCTCTAGCAGCGCAATCTTTGCCCATGAAAAATTAGAAAATAATTTTATGCTTACAATAAATAAATTAGCTACTTATAGTTACCCTTGTACAGAAAAGCCAATCCAACTCGAACCATTAGTGCTCATTCATGGATGGGGTTCTGATAGTGATACTTGGAATCTACTTTTGATAGAACTAAGAAAGAATTTCAATATTTTGGCTATTGATTTACCTGGATTTGGCAAAAGTGATTTTTTCAAACAAGATATCAGTAAACCAAAAATTTTTCCCTCAGTAGATAACTACATTGATGCTATTTTGGACGTGATACCTGATAACTCGTGCCTGATGGGGTGGTCTTTAGGAGGGGCTTTAGCAACATCTCTGTTAGGTCGTCAACCTTCACGATTTTCTAGTCTTATTACGATCGCTACTAATCCATGTTTTATTAAAAATATCGACTGGAATTTCGGTATGCCAAATAAAACTTTCAATAAGTTTTATTCATTATTTAAACAAGACCCATCAGTATGTCTAAAGAATTTTTATGCTCTGCAGCGATGTGGAGATATAGAAGAAAAAAAGTTATCTAAATTATCAAAAATAAGTGAAATAGAGAAAATTTCATATTTTTCTAACCTAGCACAGACAAAAGAAAGACATTTTTCTTGGCTAAGTGGATTAAAGTTACTTGCTGAAATTGACAACAGGGATGCATTGAGATCACTGGAAATGCCTAGTCTGCATATTTTTGGTAAAAACGATCAACTGGTTGATGTTAGAGTAGCTAATGAAACAAAGGCACTGAATCCTCTGCAGCAAATAAAAATTTATAAACAAAAATCGCATGTGTTACATAGGAGTATTACGAAACAAATATCTTCTAGCGTAGTAACTTTTTTACAAGAAAATCGTTATTTTTTAAATAAAAAAAAGATTGCTTATTCTTTTAGCAATGCAGCGAAAAGTTATAATTCTGCTTCTAGATTACAGCGTCATACAGGGGCAAGGCTCTTAAAGATGCTACCTGACCAGCTAACACCAGGTACTATTGTCGACCTCGGATGTGGCACTGGGTTCTTTATGAAGTCTCTTCATGAAAAATATGTTGCTTCAAAAATTATAGGGCTAGATCTTGCTGAAGGTATGTTGAAAATAGTAAAATCAGAGATCAAATATTACGATGTATTACTCTGTGGAGATGCAGAAAAAATTCCACTTGCCGATAACTCTGTAGATATTATTTTTGCTAATTTATCATTTCAGTGGTGCGGTCAATTAGCTTTGCTAGCTCGTGAAATTTCTCGAATTATTAAACCTGGAGGACGACTAGCCTTTACCTCTCTTGGGAGAGATACATTATGTGAATTAAAGACATCATGGATGGAAGTAGATAGTTATGTTCATGTTAATAAATTCTTAGATTCTGAGGAATGGAAAATAGCTTTCATTCAAGAAGGCTTCAATTTTCATAACTATGAAGTAGAAGATTATAAGCTTACTTATCGTGATCTTAGTCATTTGATGGAAGAACTGAAAGATTTAGGTGCACATAACTTGAATGCAGGACAAAAAAAAGCAATAACTAGCCGAAGTGATATTCTTACTCTAATTAACGCATATAGTAAGTTTAGAGATTCTCAAGGACAATTACCTGCTACATGGCAGGTTATATACGGAGCAGGTGTTCTTGATGCCTAAATCATATTTTATTACAGGAACTAGTACAAATATTGGCAAGACATATATTGCTACAGGCCTTTTATCTGCTGCCTCAAGCTTGGGTTTAAGTACCGCAGGATTCAAGCCAGTAGCAGCTGGATGTGAAGCTACAGCTGATGGCTTACAGAACGACGATGCTCAGAAACTATTATCTCAAACTTCTATATCATTAAGCTACCAGCAAGTTAATCCTGTGGCTTTGAAGCCATATATTGCACCGCATATAGCTGCTGCAGAAATAGGTCAGCGATTAAACTTAGAGCGCTTAGCTGGTTTTTACCGGGGATTAATGACAAAAAAGCCAGATTTTTGTGTCGTTGAGGGTGCAGGCGGATGGCGAGTCCCGCTAAATGACCAAGAAACTTTTTCTGATTTTGCTAAATTAATCAAGCTACCTGTGATACTAGTGGTTGGTATGGATCTCGGCTGTATTAATCATGCCATACTTACTGCTGAATCCATCCGTAGAGATGGATTACCATTAGCAGGCTGGGTAGCCAATCAAATAGTGGCTGATATGGATCATTACAAAGAAAATATATTGACCTTGAAACGTTGGATTTCATCGCCCATGATTGGAGAGGTGGCTTATAAGCCTGAAGCTTCTGTTGATGAAGTTGCTGTCCAGCTAAATATCAAAGCTTTATTGTAGTATGTTAAGATTAATCAGAATTAAAATAGGGTGTTTTCTGTTATGGGTATGAGAAGCAAAGAAGAATATAACGAGGAAGATTTAGCTAGAATAAGTGAAGCAATTAATTCTGGAATCCATTCTGTTGAACGAAAGCCTTTTAGGTTTAGGCTATTATTCTGGTGGTGGCTTGTTGTAGCAGCATTAGGCGTAATCAGCTGGCTCTCAGCTAAGCTAGTTGGAGTGGTATAATTCAAACAATAGATCCACATATTTGACAGTGTAATTTACAGAGGCACATCTCAGTATTCTCCAGCATTTTAAATATCCTTAACACGTACCATTAGTTTGCCAGTATTTTCTCCTGTATATAATTTTTTAACGCTTTTTAGAGAGGACTCGATTCCCTCTGATACATCGAGACGAACTTTAATTTTTCCTTCCGACATCCATTTAACAAGATCCTTATTAGCTTCAGGAAAGCGCTCTAAATAGTCCAGGATAATAAAACCTTCAATCTTCAATCTATGCATTAATATCAAGCTGTAATTGAAGGGGCCTGGAGTCGGCTCAGGTGAGTTATATTGTGAGATTAGGCCGCATGTAGGAATTCTTCCATGCAGATTCATTAATTTTAGACACTCATCAAGAATGCTACCGCCGACATTATCGAAATATATGTCAATACCATTTGGGCAGGAGCGAACAAGAGCATCATGTATATTTTCAGTTTTATAATTAATAGCTTCATCAAATCCTAGATCTTCTTTAATCCACCTACATTTTTCATCAGAGCCAGTTAATCCAACTACACGACACCCTTTTATCTTTGCTATTTGACCAACAATTGATCCAACAGCTCCGGCTGCAGTGGATACCACTACAGTTTCACCGGCTTTGGGTCTTCCGATATCGAGTAAACAAAAATATGCCGAGGGGCCGACAAGTGCAAATGTTGCAAATGCGTCTATGACAGATACATCAGCTGTTTCTCCAAGCAAGCCTACAGATTCTGGTGTACCAATTTGATAGTCTGACCAGGTACCAATACCACTTACAATATCACCTTCTTTAAAAGCAGATACCTTACTTTTGAGCACAGTACCACAAACAACCCCTCTCATAGGATCATCAAGAGCAACAGGAGGCATATACTGTTCTTCATCACTCATCCAAATACGATTGGTAGGATCTAAAGATAAGTAGTTGAGCTGGAAAAGACATTCTCCATCTTTTGGATCAGGGATACTCTCTTTTTCTAGGCTCAGTACATCATCTGTGATGATGCCAACAGGACGCTTTCTTAATCTCCAAACACGATTACTTTTAGTCATAGATAATCTTTCCTTAAAAATGATTATTTCTTGAGTTAAGCCTAAAGATAATTACTGTAAGAAATTATAATAATATCAGTAAGGTTAAGTTGTCTAAACAACATATCAATTATATTTTATACTATAGCCAGCCTGCTATATTAGCTATCGGATTGCAAATACGTCGTACTTAACAAAACCTTCTTCTCCGAACTGTATTTCAACCATTTTGTTAATAGTTTGTATTTCATTTAGCCAGCTGTACTTTTCTGATGAGGTCTGAAAAGTAGGTGCTGCAATAAAATAAGGAATATCTTCGTCCGTTAATAGTTCACCGTTAATTAGTCTCTCTGCACTTTCTGGCGAATTTTTTATTATTCCGTTATAGCTTAGGTAAATATAAGCATCATCATCAGTTTGTATCAATCCTTTGACGTCAAGACGAAAAATTCCTGAGGGCATAATACGCAACCAATCAGCTCCGGGTGCAATGAATTTACCAGAGATATTTTGACCGCTCACCCAACCACCTGAACGAACATTGACGACTATCATTCCATCATCGATACTTATTGGTGGGTCTAAGGGCGCTTCATAACTAAATATATACTCAGTAGTGATTCCGGTACTTGGCATTTTTAAGATTTTATTTTTCATAGTGAAATCCTAAGTAGATTTTAATTTTATTTTAGCCCCAATCCTTTCTATAAAGCTAAAAAATGTTACTTATTCGAAAAGAAGCCTCGAAGTCTATCACTAATTCCTTCGCAAGCAACACCTTGAACCTGAGCTATAAGAGGTATGGGCGGCCCAATACCTATTAGGTAAGATGATCCTTTGCTGTCGACCTTAACTTTACCTTTTTCAATCAAGTGTTTTAAATCCCAAATAGTAGCCTCATAAGAAGAAGTTTTATCCCAGCTTTTAAAACCAAAACAACCACCACTTGGAGCCATACCACAAGTCATAGAGCCGCTTTCTTTAGTAGTCTCTGTACTACCATCAACCCATACCATATATCGAATACGGAGATCTTGGACTTGTTTTATAACTATTGGTTTATTTAAAGTGTTTTTCATATTTTTTAGGCTTAATGGAGCTACTCTTGGTTCAAACCAAGGGTAAAATTTATCTAAAAAATGTTGTTCTTTTATAACATTTAATTTTCCTATGCCAGCAATATTGTTGCTAATACAGTTAATAAAATTTGGCTCTGTTTCGTAGGAATTTCCATGCCTTCTTCCCATTACAACTATTTTTTCTTCGGATTCAAGATTCAAGTTAGCATTGCTAGATTTTTGCTCATCGACGACTGTCGATGTGGAGCAACCAGAGATTAAAAAAAGTATTATTGTAATCAAAAAAAATAAAAATTTAGAAGCCATTTTTAGTAAGTCGTTAATCTTATTACTTAAGCTCATTTTTTATCAACCCAATCACGTATTGCTGGAACCGTTTTTAAGCCAACAATGATTTGTGCTCCCGCATCCCTCAATGCTGCTTTTGTAGCCTGATTAAGGGCTCTTTCTTGGGATTTTAGGAATCGAGTTTGTGTTCTACCATAAGAGCTAACTAGCCACTCGGTAATAAGCGATCCGTCCTGATCAAATATTTCTAACTTATATTTGATCCATATTTCGAAAACATTAACACTTGTCTCTTTAGGTAAAGATAGCTGTAGTTCATCTACTGAAGCAATAACAAAAAGATCTAGAGAGCCTGTCTTCGCTAATAGTTTTGACTGAAATCTTGTGGCTTCCAGAAACATAGAATCA
>Ga0308007_10000625_pt1 | contig 16020 bp, 8 predicted proteins | sample Neamet71_FD_203152 | JGI IMG/M metagenome (GOLD analysis project Ga0308007, IMG submission 203152) | Marine microbial communities from water near the shore, Antarctic Ocean - #71 | ecosystem: Environmental > Aquatic > Marine > Unclassified | place: Southern Ocean | collected 2014-06-07
ACAGTTACTTATTTTATTATATGTTTCATTATTTTAAGAAATCTCCATCGATGTAAATAATAGGGTATGATTAGATGCTATGGTCATCAATATATTGCCAAGGACCGTCAATATATCGCTCCTCTCGCATACTGTTGTAATAATTATAGTAGTGTGTGTTGCGCAACCATAATGCAGTAACTATAAAAGCGCCGCGAACATAATATGAACTGTTTGCTTGGTCATTTTCAAACATACAAATGTCTATGTGATACACTTTACTGTCGTGGTGGCGATATAGTGCATTGATGTTGTATAATCCCGAACGACTAATCTCAGTATAGTCGGATGTACGTTTTATTTGGAACCGTACGCCCGTATCATTGACTGCGTCAATAGTAGACGCAATGCGACATGCTCCTGGGACAGTAACGTATAGTCTGCGATTGTCGTAGTAAAAATCGTCGATATTCTGTCGTATGTGTTCCAGATGATGGGTGCTAGCAGATGATTGCAAATAATCACTATCGTCGGTAGCGGGTACATGTCCATTTTCAATGTAGTTGTATATGAGTTGTTGTCGTTCAAATATCGATTCGGTGAGTAGTGTGCGTCTATCCTCACACATTAGCTTGAATTTCTCACCATCCTGAACCTGTGTGGGTGTTCGCGCAAGCAGCAGCGGCTGACGTTCTTCTCGATCATCATCCTCTGACACGGTTTGTCTCCCTAGACGCTGGTAAATTTCCACATCGAATGGTATAACGGTATCCTGCGATACAATCGATTCGCTTTCCAATATCGTCAGATCTTCATCATGATACATGTTCATACTACTCATTTGTCGCGTATGTTATGTTATTATAGTTAATAATAACATAGATAATAATAAATATTGAATCAATTTTCACTATTTATCGGTTAAATTGACCACACGCACTACGTCTATATTTCGCTTATTTTTGGTTGAAAAATAAAATAAGTCGTAGCGGCGATAGCCGAAATTAAAGAATATTTAATAATATTCTGATAAAAATGAAAATCCGCATTGATATGTAATTCTGTAAAATAATTCAAAAGTAAAACATATACTACCCACAGTGAACTAAATACGTAAGCAATCATCTTGGGTAGGTTGTTTCGACTAAATACAACATTGAAATTGCGAATCCATAGTCCTTGCATTACAATCATAAGTACATGTATGGATTCTTGTCCACACGGCAATACATTAGAAACGTCGTCTTTATTATCGATATCTTGTCCAGGGATATAATCCGAATTTTTATTGAGTTTGGTAAGATATGTGATAATACATTCGCCATTAAAAAATGTCCATGATAAGATAGCTCCAAGTGTAAAGTAGATGTAAACAAAGTCAAAACGACTTTGATCCAAAATAAATGTATAGATGAGTACAAATATAATCAGCAACACATGTAAACTCCCGACAATTTTGTCGACCATCGACTCGGTAACATGTTCGGTCGCATATTTGGTCATGGGTTCAGGGCGTGTATCGATAATCGGTTCATCGAATGATACATGTTTTGCCATAATTATATATTATAAAATTATATAATTATTCACTATTCGTCGCGGTCTTCGGCATAATATGCCCCGTCACTATAATCTTCATCAAGATGACTAATATTTGTGGCTTCGTTTTCGTAAAAAGCGTCTTGTAATTCTTCTTCGTTGCGCTCAATGTCTAATACATCTTGTACCATAGTATTTGCCTCTGCGAATTCTTGGTCAGATGCTGACGGATCAGCCAATTGTTGAATAAACTCGTTGCGTTCTCTGTCATAGTTTGTTTTGTCATATTTGAACATACCTTTCTGCATACCGATATTCCATTTCCCCAATTTGAATTTCTTTTGCATATCTTCAACTTTGCGCATTTCGATGCTCATGCGACCGAGATATTTGACAATCATTTTCTTTTCGGACTCTTTGGAACGGGACGTTTTCTTTTTAATTTGCGCATAACTAATGTTCAGTTTCTCCTTGTTGTCTTTTTCATATAACAAGAAGGATGTTATTAATTCACATACATTTTTCTTAATGAGTTCGGTATTGCCTGTTACAATTTCAACTTCGTCCAGGTCACGATGTTCTTCAAAGCTGGCTTCGTGTACATCGGTCTGTTTTGATTCGATGTGTAATGATTCATCTTTAATGTCTTTATTGTGTGCGCGAATATCCGATTTTTTCATTTCAATGCCCACATGTATAACGTCTGTATTATCGGTAAGATTTATGAATTCGTAAATAATAGAGAAAATGCAATATTTCAACAACATGTGAGTAGTGTGTGCATCAATGAAATGATGTTTTCCTTCGAAAATTTCAATGGGTATTAAATCAGCAAACATCCCCAAATCTTTACACACATATTCGAGTTCTTTCAATAATATTAAAATGGATTTATCTTGGGTGAATTTTTCAATAAAGGAGTATTGTTTGTTAACAATATTTAATATATCTTTGGTATGCTGTTCAGATAAGTTCCAATGTTTGCCCATTGTTTTGAAATGGTTCTCTTTTTTAAGTAAATTCGGGTATAGTTTTGAAAAATTATAGATTAATGTTTTCAAATAATCGCATAAAATGGCGTGATTGTTACCGACATCGTTCCAATCATATAGCGTATCTAAAAATACATTGATTGCGTTGTACTTACTCGTAGGAATATTACCATAACGTTCAATAAAGTCCATAATGTGCAAATACAGTTTGTTATTGATCATGCCCAGATATGTTTTTAATTCATCCAATTCATTGGGTTCTTCTGTTTTGAATTCGTTGAATTTATAATTCTCCAAATTCTTGTTTAACAATCGAATAAGGGGTTCTTCGATAACAGGCGATTGCGTGGATGATAAATAGTCCAAAAATTCGGTCATCGTAATCTCAAATGCGAATGCAGGGGTAATATTATGATGCAATACATTTTCTTGGTTAACAATTTGCATAATTTGCATCAATGTGTTAATGTCGTATTTTTTGCCGTTGCGTTTCAGTACAATAATTTTTTCTTCAAGTGACATAGTGGTGTCATATGATTTGGGCATTTCACCAGAAATTGCTTGGAATTTTTCAGGGATGGATCGTTCTTTATTATCGAAATTGCAATAATGTATGACCGTCTGATAGATGTTCTCTTCCAATTGTCCGATTGGCAAGATAGGATATTTCACATGTGTGTTCGCTTCATGATACAACATAGGTGGTTTGGATAAAAGGCGTACATCTTTCAATAGAGTTTCGTTTTGAATGACGCTATTTATGTAAAAACTAACTTTGGGATTTTTGTCAGCAAAATACTGCACAGGGATTCTCTTCTCATTATTACAGCAAGCATTATCAATGAATGGGATAGAGCCGTGGGTTTTTAATAGGGGAGATTCTTTCGCAATCACGCTATTAATTTCATTAATTAATTGGTAGTTCAATAACATATTTTTAGAGAACACATTATCAATCATAGCATGTTGTTGTTTACGCCCTTGTTTCATGTTAGTAACGATTTCGTTTTTATATTCCGATGAAACATTTTGCAATGCCTGGTCATCGATAGTGTATTTTACTAACGGGGGCATGAAATGAATCCAGTTCTCCACTTTATGTTCTTCAACAACAACATTATCTGTTTGTAATAATAGGAATTGTTTCTTTTCCTTAATTTTGAGTTCAATGTCAGAGCGGGTAAGCAAATGTGTCTCGACAATATCGCGAATGCGTTTGGCAAATTTGTTTTGATTATATTTTTTCACAGCGCTCCATGGTGCAATGTCGTTCTTCGTTTTGTGTAAAACGCAACTTAAATAGTTAAGTCCGTCGTTATTCTCGTCGCCACCCACGGGGAATCCATCGAATGATTTGACACATCCAGGGAAGGTTTTCTTCGACTTGATGCCAGGAATTAATACTTGTGTACTCAATAAGAAGCACGCCGACACAATTAAAATCATGGTTTCGTTGAAATATACTGCGTAGGTGGGCATTACAGTCTCTTTTTGCGCTTGGTGTTTCTTGACAAATTTCGTATATGATTCTTCTGATTTTATTTTCGTGTCAACCAGTTCAATCGATAAACGTAAACAATATTTATCAATCATTTCTTCCTCAATGTCGGTGGATTTGCAAATAAAACTAAATACACCATATATATTTTCCATATGAGGATTTTCGAAAATCTTCTTCTCTGCGTCAGTCAGTTTAGCTCGTCCTTCCATTTGTCCAATTTGCCCTTCTAAAATGTCACGAGACGATACTTTAAACCCTGAATCATCAAACCCTTCTTCGCTGGATAAGTTAATGTTCGTGATATTCATACCGCTGTATTTATCAACCACCGAATCCCCATCGTCACTGATAGTACCCTGGATGCGCACAATTTCTTGTAATTTGGTTTGATAATCCCCAGTAATCACGAATGCATAAGCCAATTCGTATAAAAATGTGGGCATGAGTTTAATATTACTATCCTTGCAATATTTCCAAAAAGGAATTTCAGTGGTATCATCAATATGTGTTCTGCAAAACATGGATACAAATTGAATGATATTGTGCTGCCGTTCGGTGAAATCGGAAGTCCCCATAATTTTATTAAATAAATCTTGATGAGGTGATTTAATGCGAGCATCGGTATTGGCATATAGTCCCAATTGGTATTTAAGATTGTTTTGTTTCTGTTCATTCACCTGTTTAATAATCATGAATTTATTTAAATAACGTTTATACGCATCAATGTTTGTATTTAATTCGGTTTCCAGATCATCCATGTTCACAAGATAACGGGTTTCTAGTTCATCGAGCAATTGGTTCTCGCGACGTTTGTTAATTTGGAGTTGCAATTGTTCAGTGCTATCACACGTTTTCGTTTCTTTATTTTTAAAACAATTGGCTTTGATATTGCAAAACAAAGTGTTATTATCCATAAAGATGGAATCATTAACAGATTCATCGCGTATCCAGTTTTTCTTAATGCGTTTATAATAGTGATACTTTTGTTCTCCTTCGGCAGAAATGCTGACGTTCACTTTCGAATAATCATTATCCATAATGATGCGTTTTCCCAAAATCAATGTAGCTGCCAATTCAGGAGCAGTGACGACATCCACTTCGTGCTTATGAATTAAACTTTCAATCAGAAAATCAATAAAATCTTCACTGACCATATTGCGTTTTTCGGTTTCGTAATTATTCAAAATATCGTACGGTGTATCGTCATAATCCGCATCGAAAAACATATCATCTTTGCCGTTGTCTTTCATAAGTTCTTCCAAATTGGCGTATTCTTTTGATAAAAACTGACGACCACAATCGCTTTTAATTTTCAATGGGTTAGTCGAATCTTCTTCAATATCCATTTTTTTGGGAATATTGAGAACAAACATCATTTTAGATAATAACGCATAAAACAGTTTACAATCATCAATATAATATAATTTTTTCAATAATTCGTGATTGTGGGTATGTCCCGACATTTTCACTAATCCGTAATCGAGTATGACATTTTCACTGTCCTCGTCCAATATCTTCAATAACGATTTAACAATTGTCGCATTCGAATTGAAATTACGGTACGTATTAAACGTCATTGCGTTCTCGATAAATTCTTTTTTAAGTGTTTTAACATTTTCTTTGACGACATACCTAATTTCGTTATTTTGTGTATAAGTTAAATCATTTTTATAAATCATAAACGGTTCAAGTTCGCTAATATAAGAGACAAATGAATATTTCTTTTTCAGTGTACCTCGCATGAGATTAATAAGGGTTTTTGTTTTGGGGACGACGGACTCCAAATATTTATTAAATTTATAAGAATTATCATAGTTGGTATCACTAAGTGTAAAATGATTAACTTTTGTTAATAAATTAATATCGGAATAATTCAATTCGGTATCTAGATCTTCGACAATGTTCTCGATAATGTCTTGATGTCTTGTAAAAAGACGGAACATACTGATGTAATTCTGATGATAATGAACGCGATTAAGTAATTTCTCATTGTTCATGGTAACTTTTGATAATTTCATAACAGAATAAGGTAATGTAATAAACGAAGAGATAGCCATTTCTTCATTGGGGGTACTATTTATAAGAATAGTATTCATCTCTTGTGTAGTCGATGTTTTTTTAAGACCTAAATTGTATTTTTGAATAACGAATTGCTTGTGTGACAGTTTATCGCCGTCTAAGATGCTTGATTTAAAATCGTCAATATTACTAATAATGGCTTCAATGTTAGTATTAACTTCTTGTATCATTAAAATATCGTTCGTGTCATATGGTTTTTGGAAAGGCTTGAATGCATTCGCGGCTTGATTGTCCATTTCGTCTATTCCAACCATTTGTTTTTGTTCGTAGTATTTTTTCTGTGTGTCCTGTAATTGAGAAAATTCGCCATATGTGCTGGTGTATATCACATCATTGAGTTGAGAATCGTCGTCGTGGTCTAAAATTTGCTTTCTGATTTTAACAACTGGGATTAACCATTTTAAATTGGTATTCATTTCTTGCATTGAATTGACTAATGGTTTATAAAACGGTCCTTTGATTTTAGGAGCGACAACAACATCCGAATTTTTAAATTCAGAGAACTGTTGACGTAGTTCCTTGAATCTGGTAATTAAAAGTTGGATGTTTTGAATGACTTGTTGAGACCGTTTTTCGTTGGGAATCGTGGATAATAATTCGTCCATTAAATCATTGACTTGGATGTTAATGTCGTAACGTTTTTCTTGTTCCGACACCTCGATCACTTGTTTAATCGCCTCTAATTTTTCACCAAATATGATTTCTTGGGACTCGGCGAGTAATTGGTTTAGTTTTTCGTCAAAATTGTCTTCTTCTGTACTTTGAATATCATCGTGTGCTTCGCTACCGATGGACGCATCCGCCGATAACATGTCCTCTGACAATTCGTCAGTAGATGTATCCATAATTGTTTTTTCATCATCATTGACGGGTTTGGGACTGGCATCTTTATAATATGCGGGTGCGTCTCTAATTTCTATTTTTTCAATGGGGATTGATTTCGGGATACCTTTGTATTCAAAGTCAATGTATAAAACTTCAATATCAGGATATTTGGTTAATTCGAGCATATCTTCTTCGATATTTGTAACCTGTGTCGTAAATATAACGGGAAAGTCTCCACCAAAATGAATATTTAACCAATTGCCGACTTCAATCTCGTTTTGTTTGATAAACCCTTTATTTTCGTTACGGTCTAATAAAAATACCTGTTGAATCGATTCGTCTTTGAATGTTCTATTTTCAATGTTTAAAGTCGTTTTCGTTCCGTCATTTATTTTGATTAAATTAATTTCATTGATGTCAATATACTCGATTAAAAATACGTGTCCGTGATACAAAATATTATTTGGACTGTTTATTTCGATAATATCACCGAGTTCTAATATTAATTGTGAAGACATAATGTTATATATTATGACAACATATATAATATTTAAAATTGATTTTGCTTAAATCATATAAAAATTGATTTAAATACAAAAGGATATAATTTATCATCAAAGTAACAATGAGTGAGTTTAAATGTGTAATGGAAGTGAACAGTACGTCGTGCGATATCAAAGACAAGGCGTATAGTTATGATGGGTTCAAATATAATATTAAAAATTATGATAGATCGATGATGAGTGACGATTCCACCAATCTTTTGGCATATAAAAGTGTAATTTACGACGAAACTGGTACACTACTAAGTGTAGCGCCACCTAAATCTATTTCTTGGCAATATTTCTCCGATCATTATGAGTGTGATGCTAATATTGAAATTAGCGAAACAATTGAAGGGACAATGATCAATGTATTTTATAATGGCGAAAAATGGGTTCTAAGCACGCGTGGTGCAATCGGTGGCAAATATTTTTATTTCAGGAATCAGTATTATGTAGATGCGAATAGTAGCAATCGACAGGTGTCTTTTAACGACATGTTTATGGAAGCAATCCAGTCGGATGAAAATGAAGAATTCAATGATAATGTAATGATTCAAAACCTAGATAAGGCGTATGGGTATTCGTTTGTAATGCGACATCCCGACAATCATATCGTGATTCCCGTGAAGTTCCCCGATGTATATTTGGTCGGGGTTCATCAAGTGAATAATGAAGCGGATAACAAAAAGAGCTTTACTCTGATTGATCGAAATGTATATGAAAATTTCGACTGTTTCAAGAATGGGGTAGTTCATTTCCCCAAAGTATATGAGACCAAAGAATCATATACCGAGAATCTAGACACATATGTGGGTCTTCAAGAGCCCTACACGAATGTGGGTATTATGTTTGTAAATAAACAATCGGGGGTGAGGTGCAGTGTGAAAACACAAAGTTATTCGAAACTCAAAGAATTGCGCGGAAACAATCCTAATTTGCAATATCAGTATCTGTCATTGCGCCGTGCGGAAAAGGTCGATGAATTCTTGAATTATTTCCCTCAATACAAAAAACTATTCTTTAAATTCTATAAACAATACAAGGACTTCGTATTTAATGTGCACCGCAGTTACATTGCTAGATATATTACGAAGAAAGAGAAGGTCATCTCAAACAAGTATATGCCTCATATTTTCCGTATTCATCAAGAAATGTTTGTACCGTTCATGTTGAATGGCGAAAAAACGACAATCAAGCTGGATAATGTATACAAATATTTCAGTGACCGTTCAGTAACGGAAATGCTTTATGCGCTGAATTATGATGTCCGTGAAATGAAAAATAAACAACATGATGAAAAAAACCAATAATCGTAGTTATAGTCTAGTCTTTATTACTATTCCCTGTGTTCCCTGTTCTGTTTAATATTGAATAAAAAGTATAATATATAATTTTTTATTCAATGAATTCGATTAAAATGCGCCACTGATCAGTTCAATCTTGGTTAAATCGATATTTTTCAAATCGTCTTTATGCACATGTTGGTTGTTTTTCAATATGCGAACATCACTCCAATAACCGTTACATAATTTATTAAGTTTTTGTAGATACACAACCGTGTGCGCTTTATTCGCAACATCCATACCCTTGATGGACGATCTTAAAACTTCGATACTTTGTGCAACATGTTCACTGTGTTGAAGTGAAGTTAAATCCTCATTGTAATCTTTATTGCAAAAATAGTCGATATCGCCTTTCTCAATGTGTTCGCCGTATGGTGTCATCACATATTTATTCCAAACACGTATAATAATTTTAGGATTAGCTTTACGTACCGTACGAATAGTAGTAGTGCACTGCTTAATCAGTTTGTCGCCAGGAAACACGAGTTCAAGATCATCGACAAATTCGCTAACAAGGGTATTAAATGCTCGGAGATATGTAGTTTGATCAGCCATTATAATAGAACGTTGTTATTTTTTAAGTGAGTTTTACATATTAATATGTAAAATCAGGTTGTATTTGTTTGGCGGTAGTTCCCATATCTTCGTTGCGTTGTTTCTGTAAAGTGTCAATGGTAACATCGCCCGCAATTTTATCGGGATTATATGTATCGTCGGGTGTATATATAGGATCGGTATCATCAGAGACGGAAACATAATTATGCATTGGGCGGCGACCACCCGACCCCTTTGCACTTAATTCGTCGGGAGTCAAGTCATATGAGGTGAATGCTTCCGACATAATATTATCCTTGGTGCCGTTAAAACTATATGAATTGGGTTCTCCATTTTGTTTAACTTCTTTACTTTGTCCAGTAATAATGTCGGGGCGTAAATGTTCAATAATCGCATCGCCTAAAATAATTTTATAATTATTTTTGACCATTAAAAGGGCAGGAATATTTACTAAATTAGGAGGCATGATGACTTTTGAACCATTATTCAATACAATGAATGTTTGGTTTTTATTGTCAGTAACACGATTGTCTATGCATATGAAACTAATTTTATCTTTCATATCGGTTTTCGATAAAACTTGAAGTAATTTTCGTGAATGTTGGCAACGATTGCTATAATATAAGATATCCATATATCGTTAAATATATTAATAATTAACGATATGTACTAATTTATAGTGCGGCGGAGCACATTGAATAAAGAAGACGATTCTGGAAATAGACAAGTAAATAGGCGAACGATCCCGTCATGATGGTAGCAATGGTTGATTGCATATCCTTCTTTTGTGTGAGTAAAAGGTACATGGACGAAAGCACAACAATCGCGAAAATCACGAACGAAATGACGGAGAGATAGTAGAAAAACATGCAATATTCTTCACCGAGAGGGGCGAAAAGAGTATCGTGTAATGATGACATTATATAAATATAAATATATAATAAATGCTAAATAGAAATATGTATAGTGTATTATATATAGATGAACAGCGAGAACACGTGGAAAGTAATCGATTCACAATTCAAAGATAATTACCAGTATCTAGTTCGTCATCATATTGAGTCATACAATTATTTTTTCAATACTCAAATATTTCAGGTATTTAAAGATAACAATCCTTTATTTTTAGGTAGTGATTACGATAAGAAAACCCAGCAATTTAAGAATCAATGTTCAATGTATTTTGGCGGCAAAGACGGGAGTAAAATCCACTTCGGTAAACCCACGATATACGACAGTGAAGACAATTTCCATAATATGTATCCAAACGAAGCGCGACTAAGAAATATGAATTACTCAATGACAATTCATTATGATGTGGAAGTCGAGATAGTGTCCATATTAGACGCGAGCGAAGTAAATGGCGGCGGGGACTCGAATGAAGAACCTAAAACATTTTCGAAGATGAATATGAAGAATGTGGAAGCCGCAATGGCTAATTTTAAATCCGTTGGTGGCGCAAAGGCGGGTAAAAAGAAAAGCAAGAATGACGTGGAGTCTACTGCTAGCGAAAGTACCGAATTAAAGGAAGAATATTCGAGCGACGGAAAAGTTGTGAAGCGCACAATGGTTCTTAAAAACATGTATTTAGGTAAGTTTCCTATTATGTTGCAATCGGATTTCTGCATATTGCGTGGATTATCGAAGGATACACGTTTTTCAATGGGTGAATGTAGGAACGATGTGGGTGGTTATTTTATTGTGGATGGCAAAGAGAAGACCATTGTGAGTCAGGAAAAGTTTGCGGACAATGTTCTTTATACACACGAGGCGAATGGTGATAAATATTTATATAAATCCGAAATCCGTTCCATTTCCGAGAACGTGTCTAAACCCATGAGAAATATGTTTGTTGGAATTGTTGCCCCCGATTCGCAATATAAGAATAAAAACATGGTTGTAAATATTCCGAATGTGCGTAAACCCATACCATTATTCATCGTGTTTCGTGCACTCGGTATTGTGAGTGATAAAAACATTATTTCACATTGTTTATGTAACATCGAAAAACACGAGGCTCTTTTGCAGCATTTTGAATCCAGTGTGTATGACGCGGGTGCAATCATGACACAACAAGCGGCGATTAAATACATCGCGACATTTACCAAATGGAAAACGACCGAATATACAATGGAAATTTTGAGTGATTACTTTTTACCGCACGTAGGCGAAACCAATTTCAAATCCAAAGCATTGTTTTTGGGATATATGGTGAAATCAATGTTGGATAGTTACACAGATTTGAAAAAAGACGTGGACCGCGATAGTTATAAATATAAACGCATTGAAACGTGCGGTACTCTAATGTACGACCTATTCCGCGAATACTATACATTACAAATGCGCAATATTCATTTGGAATTTGAGAAACGGTTATTATTAAATCAATCGTTATATGAAAACAATTTGCTCGGATTAGTATCGCAGTTTTATGTGCAGATATTCTCGGATCGTATTGTTGAAGGCGGATTTAAGAAGGGATTTAAAGGAAATTGGGGCGCAAGTGCCCATACCAAACGTGTGGGTGTACTCCAAGACTTGAATTATTTGACCCATTCGTCAATGATGAGTCATCTTCGAAAAACGAATTTGAATTTAGATTCGAGTGCAAAGGTAGTTGGTCCTCGTGTATTACACGGCAGTCATTGGGGATTCTTTGACCCGATTGATACACCAGATGGTGGTAATATTGGTATTCACAAACACATGTCCATTAGTGCTTACATAACACGAGGCATATCGCGCGACCATATTTTGAAATGGTTGAAAGAAAACAGTAAAGTGGAGTTAATTGAAAACACATTTTTATTAAACATGGATAAATTTACAAAGGTGTTTGTAAACGGATTTCTCTTCGGGATTATCCGAAAACCATATGAATTGATTGAAAATTTCAAGCTGCATCGCCGTAATGGCATGATATCGGTGTATACAAGCATAAATTTCGAAATCCAGGATAAACTGATTAATATTTATTGTGACGGTGGACGCATGTCCCGTCCGATTTTTTACAAAGACGGAAACAACATGTCGTTCGAACAAAAAAATGTATTATCACGCATATCAAAGGGTGAATATCACTGGAATGATCTAATAAGTGGATTCAATAAAAAGATAGTGGAAGATTATCATCCCAATAATTACAATATGTATACGATGGAAACCTTATATGGTCTGGGTGAATCCCCTAGTAAATTACAAACATTCATTGACAATAAAGGAATAATCGATTATGTAGATAACAATGAAAGTGAAAGTGCAATGATCGCATTGAATTATGAGGACTATTTGAGCAAAAAAGAGAAATATACGCATATGGAGATTCACGAATCGTTGATGTTCGGTGTTATGAGTAATTTAATTCCGTACCCCGAGAACAATCCCGCTACACGTAATTCTTTCTCATGTGGTCAAAGTAAACAGGCAACTTCATTGATGCACACAAATTATCAGTTACGTATGGATAAGAGTAATATAATATTAAATGGTGGACAAATCCCTCTTGTGAAAACACGTTATTTGGAACATATCAACAATGAGGAGAATGTATATGGAGCAAACGCGATTGTGGCGATTATGACATATACATCATATAATGTTGAAGATGCAGTTTTGATAAATGAAGGGGCGTTACAGCGAGGATTATTCAATACAACGTATTTCACGACGTATACCAGTCATGAAGAAAAAGAAGTGAAAAGTGGACAAACCATATCGAGGATATTCACGAACATTGAGAAAGACCCGACCGTGATGGGATTGAAACCTGGTTATGATTATAGTCATCTTGATGCTCACGGTGTAGTAAAGGAGGGAACTATATTGAATGATAAAATAATATTAATAGGTAACGCCATGTCGAATTCGTCCGAAGTGGGCGTAAAAATGGACGAATCGGTGAAGACGAAAAAGGGACAATTGGGTGTAGTTGATAAAACATATATAACCGAAGGAGAAGAGGGAAAACGCTTATGTAAAATCCGTGTGCGTGAAACGCGCGTACCGAATCTTGGTGATAAATTTGCTTCACGTGCAGGACAAAAGGGTACAGTCGGGTTAGTTATACCCGAAGAGAATATGCCCTTTTTGAAATCGGGATTAAGACCTGATATTATTGTCAATCCTCATGCTTTACCGTCACGTATGACGGTCGGACAATTAGTGGAGTCGATTACTGGGAAGGCATGTGCGCATTATGGAGGATATGGTGACAGTACCGCATTTATTAATAAGGGGTCGAAAATCAAAGTGATGGGACAAATGTTGAATAAAGCGGGTTATCATTCTTCTGGAAATGAAATATTATATAATGGAATGACGGGTGAACAGGTTGAGAGTGAGATATTTATGGGCCCGACATATTATTTGCGATTGAAGCATATGGTAAAGGACAAGATCAATTTCAGAGCACTCGGACCGCGAAATGTACTCACGCGTCAACCAGTATCTGGTCGTGCGAATGACGGTGGATTACGTATAGGAGAGATGGAACGTGATAGTCTCATATCCCATGGCGTATCCGCATTCGTGCAAGATTCGATGATGGAACGTGGTGATAAGTATAAATTCGCCGTATGTAACCAAAGCGGAATGATTGCTGTTTATAATCCCGATAAGAAAATCTTTTTCAGTCCACAATTGGATGGTCCAATGAAATATACAGGATCATTGGCGGATGACAATTTACGTGTCGAAAACGTCACACAACATGGACGCGATTTCAGTGTGGTAAGTGTCCCATATACATTTAAGCTATTGGTTCAAGAATTGCAAGCAATGAATGTACAGATGCGAATCATCACAGAGGATAATATTTCCCAAATAGAGAATATGCAATATTCCAAAAATATCAAGACACTCATGCAGACAGATACGGATGATATCAAAGATATATTTAAGGAACTCATTCAAGATACCCGTTATAAGAATACATCGGGTCGTATAAATAAAAAGGACCTGTCTACACCAACTGACGAAAAGAAAGATCGTCAAGATAAAGAATTGGACATAAAGGTGAAAGAAATGGATGCCAATTTTGAACGTATATATATGAAAAAGTATTCGGAAGCAACAAAGGACGATGTTATCCGAGCGCATCAAATATTCATGCACACGGGTGAAATTCTGAATCCCGAACAGATTCCAGGTACTCCCGAAGGCAGCCCCGAAGGTAGTCCAGATTCCGATTATTATGTGCCCGCAACACCCGAAGGGTATGAAACTCCCAGTTTAACTAGCGCAAAGAGTGCAGAGAGTGTACCATTTGCACAAGGATCGTTCGAATCACTCGACACACATGAATCACCTGCACTCACATCAGCCTCCGAATCTGGATATACCATACGCGACAGTGTGAATTTCAGGGGCGATTTCAAAACCGACCGTGTATGGAAAATCAAAAATATTGGTAGTAAATTCATCACAATTGAAACCGAGGATTATCACGGTTTAGATGAAAATAACTATGTGAAAGTAGTGACCCCCATGGATATTAATAAAATAAATGAAATATCACATAACGAACCTTTTTCTGAACCAATGACACTTGTATCTGCGCTTGAAGAAAAACCACAAGGTACGGGTGGGGGGGTGGCTGCTCCCGCCGCAATTAATTTTGCACCCGTGTTTAATATGACGGGACCAGGTGTAGACAATGGTCAAGTTGCGGGCGGTGATGATTCGCACAATATGAGAATACCCATGGACATGATGCACGGTTCCGATGTCACTACCAATCCAAACCCAGTGCGCGGCACACCAACCGAACAGTCGATCACTATTGGAAGCGATGAAACAGACAGACCATTATCAACAAACGATTTATATAAGAATAATTTCACAATAAAGAAGGTATAAAAATTGAATCGATAATATAATCATATTAATATTATATATTAGTATGAATAATTCAAGTGACAAAATCCGTTCCATCTATAAATCCCGTTCAACATTGTTGGAATTGTTGGATACGCAGGGATATAATGTAGACGATTATATTGAATTTAGTTTAAATGAAGTTGACGCCATGTTCAATAATGACCAATTGGATATGTTAATCGAACACAGCAGTGGAAATAAAAAGGTATACATTAAATATTATACGAATGGTGGTCAGCTGCAAGTCCGCAAACTGACTGAGATGATTGATGAACTGTATAACATCGAGAATGTTTTAACAAAAGATGATGATTTCATTATTGTTTACAATGATGACCCCAATGATACGGTCACGACCAATTTGAAATATCTATACGACCACGAGGGGATTTTCATTATTGTGCATAGTATTAAGCGATTGCAATTCAATATTTTGCAACATAGTTTAGTACCGAAATGTAGGACGTTGGATAAAACCGAAGCGGACGATCTAATTAAAAAATATAATTTAAGCAATTCGCGACAACTCCCCGAAGTGTCTAGGTTTGACCCTCAATCATTGGCAATTGGTCTACGACCAGGACAAGTATGTGAGTATAAGCGCCAGAGCAACACTGCTATTACTACGAATTATTATCGTGTATGTGTATAAACAATTTAAATATACTAGTATATTAAATGACAGAAAAACCCAGTTTGAAACAATACAACCCATATAGTTTTTTTTATGTATCCGCTATTGAAAATGATTATATGCCTTCTGACAGTTCGTGTAATGTATACAC
>Ga0308007_10000627_pt1 | contig 16014 bp, 11 predicted proteins | sample Neamet71_FD_203152 | JGI IMG/M metagenome (GOLD analysis project Ga0308007, IMG submission 203152) | Marine microbial communities from water near the shore, Antarctic Ocean - #71 | ecosystem: Environmental > Aquatic > Marine > Unclassified | place: Southern Ocean | collected 2014-06-07
TTTAACTCTTCAGACTAAAGTAAGAACTAATCACTACAACGCCATATTATTGTGGACTCGGTAGAATAACGCTTTGAGGTATTGTGTTTCTTCAATCGATGGATGTACTGGGTGATCGGGGGCTTGGGTGCCGCGATAAATAAGTTGAGAGAAACGTTCTAAGGAACGAGAGTTGCTGCGAACCAGTTCGTGTAGTTTCTCTTCTTTTAGATGCATAGAGCAAGACGCTGTCACTAATGTACCGCCTTTAGCCACTAAGCGCAGTGCTAGTTGGTTAGCCTTAAAGTAAGCCGCTTCGCCTGCTTTCATGTCTTTACGGCGAGTAATAAAGGCAGGAGGATCAATCACAACCACATCAAACCGTTGTTTGTCTGCAATGAGGGATTGCATGGATTCAAACGCATCGCCCTGCATTAGTTCTGCATTACCTTCGTATTGGTTGAGTGTTAAGTTCGACTCGACATGACTTAAGGCTTTTTCTGAGGCATCAATAAAAGTGACATCAGTTGCCCCTGCTGATGCGGCTTGCACGCCCCATCCACCGATATAAGAAAAGACATCTAATACTCGTTTGCCTGAGCTGATCGTTTGCAAGGTTTTGCGATTTTCTCGGTGATCGTAAAACCAGCCTGTTTTTTGCCCATTCCATACTGGCACTTCAAATAACACACCATTTTCTTGCAAATAGACTAATTCAGGTACCGTACCAAGCGCCTCTTCGACATAAGAGTCCAAACCTTCTACCGCACGCATTTTACCATCGTTTTTTAGCAGTATGGCCGTCGGTTTAATGACTTCAGTTATGGCATCAATAATTTCAGTTTTGAGCCGTTCCATTCCAGCGGTAGAAATTTGTATTACCAAGATATCAGCAAAGCGATCAATTACTAAACCAGAAAGACCATCAGAATCTCCAAATACTAGGCGGTAATAAGCCTCTGGATAAAAAGAGTCTCGTAAAGATAAAGCGATTTTCAAACGGTGAACAATGAGAGACTTAGTAAGAGGTGTGCCTATATCACGACTAATTAAGCGGCCACAGATAAGCGTATTTGGATTAATCATAGCAATGCCTAATGGTTTTCCATTAGCGGCTTCTACTACCACTTGATCACCAGCAGAGAATTGTTTTAAGGGCGTTGCGTCTGTATTTACTTCGTTGCTATAAATCCATTGATGCCCTGCTCGTAAACGTCTATCTGCTTGGCCTTTAAGTCGTATTGCACTCACTATTATCATCCGAAAAAGAAAAAAGTATTATAATGTTTCAAGCAAGGTTTGCTATGTTTTTAATTAAACGGCCGCCACTTTGCTGTGTGAACATTTTTTTCACTTTCTTATTCGTATGACATTTAATAGAATGCTAGTGATATTTGTTTCTTAGAGATGTTTTATGCAGTCTGATCCGACCGAAGAACAGTTAAAAAAAATCTTACAGGGGATTGCGATTCCACCTCAACCACAAATCATGGTTGATTTACACATGGAACAAGCAATGCCTGATCCAGATATGAAGACAATGACAAATGCCATTATGCAGGATATTGGATTGTCAGCGGCTGTCTTAAAATTAGTCAACTCAGCTTATTTCAATATTCCTAATAAAATCAACACCATTCATCAAGCTATTACTATGTTAGGTGTTGATAATATTATCCATATTACCAATGCGCTTACCGTAAAAAGTGAATTGTCAGATGCAGCCATTACCTCTCTACAAGGCTTTTGGGACAACTCCATGGATGTGGCCGCCGTATGTTCTAGCATATCAACACAGTTAAACTTTGATCATGCAGAGGAGTGTTACGCTTTAGGTTTGTTTAGAAATGCGGGTATTCCGTTGATGATGAAGCGTTTCCCCACTTATGTTGGCATATTAGAGCAAGGGTATAATGATCCTGACTTCCAATTAACAGATTTAGAAAATAAACATTTTAAGACTAACTACTCTGTAGTTGGTTATTATCTTGCCAAATCTTGGGGGGTATCAAAAGAAAGTTGCGAGGTTATCTCAAACCAGCATAGGGCAAAGGAGATGTTTGAAAATGATATCGCAAACAATGAACGAACACTCAAGCTAATGGCCATACTGAAAATTTCTGAATATATCTGTTCCACCTATAAACAAATCGGCCATGCAGCGCAAGATTATGAATGGGCAAAGATAGGTAGGTCGGTATTAGAACATCTAGAAATCACCACCTACGACTTGGAAGGCATGATAGAGGTTTGTCGAGAGCAAGGTGTTATTCCATCCTAATGGGCAAATCTCACTTTTGAGCAACGATCATTTGATCACATATTATTTCTTAGCGAACAACACCAAATGATCAATATCCACTGTTAAGCCGATGGATTGACCTACACAATGATTATGATGAGAAGAAGCAAAGCAATAAATTATTTTACCTGTGTCCAGTTTTACCCGATAAAGAAAGTGGGAACCTCGAAACCAACGATTCATAATCATGCCGGTAAATTGACTATCATCGTCATGAAGTACGTCATCTGGTCGAATCAGTAAATCCACTTCATCACCAATCGTAAAACCATGCTCAATATCACTTTTTATTACACCTAAGTCTGAGTCAATACTATAGGCGTCGCGTACTTTTGCTGTTAAAAAATCCCCATAACCAATGAAGCTCGCGACAAACCGAGTGCTGGGTCTATGGTAAACCTCGTAGGGCGAAGCAGATTGATGTATGCATCCTTTATCCATAATGGCTATGTGATCTGCCATTGCAAAGGCTTCCATTTGATCATGGGTGACCAGTATTGCACTGATTTTTTCTTTTAATAAAACGGTTCTGATGTCTGGCACTAACTCTTCACGCAACTTAGCATCAAGACCCGAAAAAGGTTCATCCATCAATAACAGTTTTGGCTTAGGTGCAATGGCTCTTACTAACGCAATACGTTGTTGTTGACCGCCAGAAAGTGAATCAGGATAGCGTTCTTCAAATCCTTCCAATTCCACTAGTGTTAATAAATGCTCTACCCTAGCTTGTCGTTCGTGTTTATTTAGGTGCTGTATGCCAAATTCAATATTTTGCCTAATGGTTAAATGAGGAAATAATGCAATATCTTGAAACACCATGCCCATATTACGGTTCTCTGGTTCTACCGTATTGGTGGGTGTAGAAAGGACAATACCATCGAACGTAATGCAGCCAGACGAAAGTGTTTCAAAGCCGGCGATCGCTCTTAATAATGTCGATTTTCCACAGCCGCTGGAGCCAAGAAAACAACCTATCTCTCCAATTTTAAGTGTAAAATCGGCCTCTTTAACAACCGTAACACCATCATATGCAACGCTGATATTTTGCACATTTAACTCAGTTAATATTTGTGTAGGTGGCGATGTTGTCATGGTTGTTTTTTCCCTGATTTTGTTCTCATATCTTTTTCCATATTCTTTCTCGCATTCTTTCTTGTATCAATAGAGCGACTTAATAAAATAACAGGCGCTAAACCGACTAAAACAATCATCAACGAAGCGGGAGCAGCGTCCGCTAAAAGCTCATCTGAAGCCAGTTCATGAGCACGCACAGCCAAGGTATTAAAGTTAAAGGGTCTTAATATTAGCGTGGCGGGTAGTTCTTTTAAAACATCTACAAACACTATTAGTAAGGCCGTCAACACAGAACCGCTCATTAGCGGAACATGGAGTTTACGCAAGACTTGTATTGGCCTAAGCCCTAGAGAGCGCCCTGCGTCATCAATGCTGGGGGTTATTTTCCCTAGGCCACTTTGAATCGCGCCTAAAGATACCGCCATAAAACGTACGGTATAAGCAAATAACAAGGCAAATAAAGTACCTGAAAGTAACAAGCCCACATCGATACCGACAAATGATTCGATAAAATCGATGATTTTATTATCTAACCAAGCAAAAGGCACAATGATACCAAGCGCAATGATTGTGCCTGGCAGGGCATAACCAAGACCGACGCTCGAAACCGCTAAACGAACGCTATAATCTTTGTTCAATCGTGCTGCGTAGGCCATTAGTAATGCCAAAAAAACAGCAATAATTGCCGCTATAGCCGCTAAGTAAAAAGAGTGCCAAGCGAGTAAAAAGAAAGCAGCATTTAAACTTTCTAACTTGAACATCGCCCAATATAACAGCTGACCAGCGGGGATAATAAAACCTAAAAAGATAGGTGAAAAACACAATGTTGTTGCCATCCAAGCGGTGTTATTCGACAGTTTGATACGACGATGGCTTGTTTTGCGTAAGCCAGATAAATGATAACTAAGACGGCGTCGAGAGTAGCGTTCCAACAAAATAAGACACACAACAAACAACAACAATACTGATGCTAGTTGGTAAGCCGCAGGGACATCACCAAAGCCATAAAAGGTACGCATAATACCTGTCGTGAAAGTACTGACGCCAAAATATTGCACGGTACCGTAGTCGGCTAGTGTTTCCATTAAGGCCAGTGTTACGCCTGCAACAATAGCCGGTCGAGCTAAGGGTAATGCCAATTTAAAAAAGGAACGCGCATGGCTATAACCAAGACTTCGGCTGACTTCTAAGGTATTGGCTGATTGTTCTAAAAAAGCGGTTCGACTCATCAGATAAACATAGGGATATAGCACCAGTGATAACATCACTATGGCGCCTTGCAGTGAACGCACCTCGAAGAACCAATATTCTCCATACTCTAGACCAAACACATCACGAATCAGCGTTTGTACTGGGCCGGCAAAATCCAATAAACCGGTATAGGTATAAGCAATAATATAAGCAGGTACCGCAAGTGGTAATAACAATGCCCACGATAACCAACGTCGACCGGGAAACTCACAAACACTGGTTAGCCACGCTGTGGGGACACCAAGCAACAATGTGCCAACAGCAACGCCTAACATCAGCAGTAAAGAGTTATTAATGTAATCAAATAGTACCGTTTGAAAAAGATGTGACCATACCGTTGCTTGACCAGTAAAAACACTGCCAATAATAACCAATACAGGAAAAAATAAGACGCAAGCAATCACAATAGATAATGTTTTTAATAGGGTGCGCTGACTCATAAATCGCTTAAGGGAGCGGGGGGTTAGTCGTCTATCTTCTATTGGCACGTTTGCATCACTTATTTATTGAGAGCGGAATCTGGTTTTTAGGTAACTTCTGCTAACTTTCTTTTAACGTCTCTGTCGCCAGAAATTATAAGAGAAAGCCTATTCTATTTACATGTTTAACATGGCTTGTCTGCTTAAATTGTACTTGATTAAATTATGCCTGATTAAATTATGCCTGATTAAATTGTCACTGTGCGCCAATGGCTAATTGTACAATATTATTTTTTAACCATTGTTGTTTGTTTACAAAGGTCATGCCGACATTTCTCGCTAAAACTTGTGCCGGTGTTTGTTTATCATATAGGCGTTTAAACATTTCCATCGCTGCTGCCATACGCATATTGTCTGCCATACGTAAGCGTTGATAACGTCTTAGTACTCGTTCATCGGTTAACGACTCACCTCTTTTTTTCGCCTTACCTAGCACGATAGCTAAGGCACCCGCATCGGCAAAACCTAGGTTTGCTCCTTGTCCAGCAAGTGGATGTATCGTGTGTGCTGCGTCGCCAATCAAAGCAATTCCATTTTGTACATAGTGCGTTGCATGTCGTTGGCGTAGAGGAATCGCTATTCGTTTCGATTGAAGACTCACCACCTTAAATTTCGAAGAAATAGCATATTGGACTCTCTGGCAAAAAGCGTGCTCATCTAGTTCAAGTAAGGCTGAAGCATCGACAGGTAGAACAGACCAAACAATAGAAACAAAATGACGACCGTTATAGGATGGCATCGGCAAAAAGGCCAACACTCCTTCATCACCAAAACTTTGCCACGCCGTATTTTCATGGCTACGATCTACTTCAAGAGTAGAAACAATGGCATGATGATTGTAATCCCACTCTTTTGTTTTTATTCCCACTAATTCTCGAACAAAAGAGTTCGCTCCATCCGCTGCAACTAATGTTGCGGCCTCAATGGTCTCACCAGATTCTAGGACGACGGTGACAGACTCTTGCTTTTGTGCGATGTCGACCACACTAGCTGAAAAATAAGACGAAAAATCTGATGAATACTGTGACAATTGATTTAACAACCCTTGGCTTAGTACATCATTTTCAACCAAGTGGCCCAACACGTCTAAATGCACATCATCACAACTAAACTCAATATTTCCGGTACCTAAACCATCCCAAACTTGCATATGATAATAAGGTGTTAGACGTTCAGTATTGATTTCCCCCCATACTCCCGCGCGTTCAAACAAAGCTTGTGAATGGGTTGATATCGCACTGACTCTGGAGTCATAGCTAGGCGCTGTTGAAAGTGTGATTTGCCCACTTGATCGATCAACCAAAGCAACACGTAAGCCTTGTTGTAGTAATAAATTAGCCGCCAATGCGCCCACCATACCACCGCCAATAACGACGACATCAAATGCTACAGCCATGTTTTCGCGCCTCTCATCTTATTTTTTCATTTATTAATTAATACAAAGAACACGGCAAACTTTGGCATATTATTACGCCATCACCTTGTTCGAAAAATGGGCTTGACAATATCCAGCCCCATGGCAGAACGCGCAAAACTTGTTTTTAGTAACGGGCAATTATCCAGTGCTAATAAACCCAAATTACGCCCAGCACTCACTAATTTATTTTGGTTGCCAAACAGAGAAATAAGCCCATGGCTCGCCTGTTGAATACGATCACGATCTTGACATTGCGCCTCAGCATAGCGCTTTAATATACTATAAGCGCCTATATCTTGGCCTTGTTCATTGGCTATTAATACTGTTTGCGCCAATAAAAAAGCACCTCTTAAGGCCAAGTTGAACCCCTGCCCTGCCACTGGGTGTAAGGTGTGAGCTGCATTACCTAACACAGCTAGACGAGAACGAACCAACTCATCCGTTTTTTGCACTTTAAGCGGATAAGATGCCCGTTCACCCACTCGGTTAAAACGGCCTAAGCGTTGCCCAAACTCTTGTTGTAACTCCGCTAGGAAGTTGCTGTCCGTTAATGCTAAACGTCTTTCTAAATCAGCCAGCGGTGTTGTCCAAACTAAAGCAGAACGAGGACGATTTTGATTATGTTTAAGTGGCAACATGGCAATGGGACCTTGGGAGGTAAAACGCTCATAGGCCCAGCCACCATGAGGTCGCGTTAATTCTATATTGGCAATCAATGCCGCTTGCTGATAATGCGTTACTTGTTCATGCAAACCCAGCTGTTGTGCGAGCGAAGAGCGACCACCATCACACAGCACCACCAGCTTAGCCTGATAAGTGACAATAGCCTTTTCACTCGTCGAAACCTGACAAGCATAATGACTGTCATGTGAAGTAAGCTTTTCTACCTTGGCTGGCATCAAACGTGTCACATTTGAATGCTTTTCCAAAGCCTTATATAACTCTCGGCCTAGTGTTCGATTGTCTACAACATAGCCCATTGCTTCTAACTGATAATCTTCGGCATGCAAACGTGATAGGCCAATATGTCCTTTATCTGAAGTATGTATATGTTGAATAGCCGCTGATTGAGGCTTAATCGCTGACCAAACACCGATATCAGCAAATAAATTGGCACTGGATTGTGATAATACAGTTGATCTGTCATCGAAGCTGGGTTGTTCATTCGCTGTTATATCGGTCGCTTCTACTAAGGTAATCGTCAATGCTTTTTTGTTTGCTGGGCTGCTGTCGAGGCTGTTTTTTTCTAAGAAAGTACTTAAAGCCAGAGCCAAGGAGGAGCCGACTAAACCGCCACCGACAATTAAGATATCGGTGGTTTGTTGATTTTCTACTTGCTCAGCTTTTTTAGACATTGATGCTTTACTCTCTATACAGTCTTTCAGCAATATTTTCTATTTACTAACAACACTTCTCAACAATAGACATTACTCGCTGTCTTTAATTTCTCTTTTAAAGGCGGTATTTTGATTCAACATTATTTCAAATAATAAACACATCAAACAATCAGCGCTTAAGCAATCAGTGCTTCAATTTCGTCTATTTCTCGTGCCAGACCATGGGTCAAAATATAAGGGCCATCGGTTGTGACAAGTACATCGTCTTCAATACGAATACCGATGCCACGCCATTGCTCTGCCACATTAAGATTATTCTTAGCAATATAAAGCCCAGGTTCAACAGTAACAACCATGCCGGCTTGTAGCGGCCTAGATTCTCCATTTAGCTTATAAGCGCCTATGTCATGCACATCTAAACCCAGCCAGTGACCGGTATTGTGCATATAAAAATCTCGATAGCTTTTGTTTTCTATCAAGGTCTCTAGATCGCCTTCCAATAAGCCTAAAGTTAGCAAGCCTTTGGTTAGCACGCTAACAGCGACATCATGAAAATCGGTATATTTTGCACCCACTTGCACTGCATCAATCGCGGCTTTTTGAGCTGCTAATACGACGTTATAAAGCGCGGCTTGAGGCTGACTGAATTTACCATTAGCAGGAAAAGTACGAGTAATATCAGAAGCGTAACCGTTTAATTCACAGCCAGCGTCGATCAAGACTAAATCGCCATCATGAATCAAAGCGTTATTTTGAATGTAGTGTAGCGTACAGGCATTAGCGCCTGCAGCCACAATATTAGTATAGGCTGGCGTACGTGCGCCTGATTTCATAAAGGTGTAGTTTATTTCGGCTTCGAGCTCATATTCATAAAAACCCACTTTAACCACTTGCATGGCTTTGGTGTGTGCTTGCACACTAATTTGTGCAGCACGCTCCATTAGCTTAATTTCGTCTTCATCTTTAATGAGTCGCATCTCGGCGAGAGTGTCTGTCAGATCATGCAGTTGAACAGGCGCTTGCGCCCCATGACGTTGACGACTAACAAGCGTTTTTTGCCACGATAGTAGTTGTTCATGCAACTGCTGGTCTTCGAATAAGCTATAAATGGTGTTACGGCCATTTAAAAGAATCAGTAACTGTTCGTCTAAATCCGCCAATGCAAAGGCATTATCAAAACCAAAATTTTCGATTGCGCCTTCTACGCCATAACGAAAACCATCCCATAATTCTCTTTCTGGGTCTTTAGGTAGGTTGAACAGTATCGACTGATCATGAGTGATGACTAAATACGCATCCGCTTCGTTATAGCCAGTTAGGTATAAAAAACTACTGTGTGGGCGAAATTCATAATCACAATCATTGTTACGAGTACAAAGAGAACCCGCACGTAAAACAACGACAGCATCCTTAGGTAACGTCTTTTGTAAAGTGTGTCGACGTTGTTGGTAGCGAACCATGGGTAAATTCATTTCTATTTCCTACTGTGTTGTCTTTGCACGTTTTGTTCTTAAGCTCTTTGTTTAGTGTATGTGAAGCTTATCTTGCTGTTCATTAGCCTCTACACCATGATGTTCCGAATACAGCATCATGGCAGACAGGCGCACGTATTCAACCAGCTCGGTTAAATCTTTTTCATTATCGTTGTTCTCTTCAAGATCTTGCATTTGGGTGTGCATGCCAGAAATATTGGCAAGGTCACGCAGAACTTGTTTAGTATCATCAGACAGGTTCTCTTTTTGACCGGAGAGTCCATAACCTGCCAGAAAGCCATGCGCCCATTGTGATAGCGTTGCACCTCTTTCTGCTAACGTTGCGTCCTCATCTGCCATAACAGGATCAAGAGCGTATTCGCCATTTTTAAACAAACTGATTGTCGATGTATATAACTCAACTAGAGTTGTTCGGCTTGTATCTTCTTTCCAGTTTTCTATATCACAAAACTCTACGACCATGACCAGCCAATCTTCCAAACGAAAAGCCACTCCAGAGGAGAGGTAACCACATAATTGTCCATGCAATTCAGCAGGTGAAGCCGTAATAGATTCTGTAATAAATACGTCGGCTAATAAATCAAAATCTAATGCATCTTTAAGCATTTCTGAGGACATAATAATTCCTGTGTGATGATAAGCGATTTCCTCTCGTTAAAAAGAAATCACTGATTAAGCTGTTTTAGCCCAGACTCTAGTGTCTGTAGAATAAGTGTGTTTATCGTCATGGGACCTACTCCACCCGGTACGGGCGTATAAGCACTTGCTTTTTTAACCAGTGGCGCTAATTCAATGTCTCCCACTCCTCCAGGATGATAACCAGCATCAACCACAATAGCGCCGGGCTTAATCCAATCCGCCTTAATTAATTCAGGTTTACCAACAGCACCAATAACGATATCACCTTGTTTCACTAAACTAGGTAAATCTTGTGTGTGTGAGTGGCAAACGGTGACTGTGGCATTGGCATTTAACATCATTAATGCCATAGGTTTACCAAGGATAGGACTACGACCAACGACAACAACATGTTTACCGGTTAAGTCGATATTATAATGATGTAATAATCGCATGATACCAGCGGGGGTTGCTGAGCCGTAGGCTGGTTCACCCATTGCCATACGGCCAAAACCAAGGCAGGTTACACCATCCACATCTTTATGAGCCGCAATTTCGTCAAAGCATAAACGCTCATTAACTTGGGGCGGCACTGGATGTTGTAACAAAATCCCGTGAATATCAGGATTCGAGTTGAGGTCTTTAATGGTATCGAGCAGTTGATTTGTTGTGGTATTTTCTGGCAGTTCGATGGCCATTGAATCCATGCCAACACGGCGGCAGGCGTTGCCTTTCATTTTCACATACGTAGCCGATGCTGGGTCACCGCCTACTAATATGGTTGCTAAAATTGGTGTTCCTCCTGTGCGTCTTTTTAACTCCTCAACTTGAGCTTTTAAACGGGTTTCTGTTTCTTCTGCACAAAGCTTACCGTCAAGCACCAATGCCACCATAAAACCAACTCCATTAGAAAATAATATTGTAATCTGAATGCGTGAATTGTAACTCAAAACAAACACTATTATTAGGCACATAGTTGATAAGGGTCACCTAAAAAGGATTAATACCTAGGGAAGGTGCAAGCAAGTTCTCTCGTCTCGGCAATTGCTCCTGCATTGCCCTATTAACCTACATCCGTATCAGTACCAGCCTGTGAATAAAAGCGTTACTCTTAAGAAAGAAAAGTGCTCAACAAAGAAAAAAAGCGTTTACATCATGCCTTTCAGAGCACATCTAAAGAAAATACCATACTTCGTTTTGACTGTTTGAAAGGGTCCTACATTCCTCTACAGCCATGCCTTCTTTGACAGTTTTTTTGATAAAACTCAGAGGAGATAACTTATTCGCATCTTCCCTAGGCGACTACTTCAATATAATCGACAAGTAATTGTAAGTTTTTTTGGCCACGAAATTCATTAATATCAAGCTTAAACACTACTTTGGCTTTTTCCGCTTTATTTGGCCATATGGCTAAATCAATAAAAAAGGCAATAGCATCTAACAACATCCCTTCATGCGGCTCTCGCAGTAAAAGCTTTAGGTGTTTTTCTCCTACTATTCGTTGCTGAATAACATCAAACTCACCCTCAAAAACAGGTTCTGGAAAATGCTGTCCCCAAGGGCCACTTTGTCGAATCATATCGGCAAAGCTTAAACTGAAATCTTGTGCCTGTAGTTCACCATCTGTCAGTAAATAGTCTTGTAGATCATCGTCACTAATCAAGGCGGTTACGACTTCATCAAAGGCGTGGGAGAATGGTATATAATCCGCCTCTTTAATGGTCATTCCAGCCGCCATGGCGTGACCACCAAACTTACTAAGTAAATGTGGATAACGCTTGGCTAACATGTCCAGTGCATCACGAATATGCAATCCAGGGATAGAACGCGCAGATCCTTTTAGCTCCCCTGCTTTTACTTGAGCAAAAGCAATAACAGGACGGAAGCACTTGTCTTTCATGCGTGCAGCAAGAATGCCTATGACGCCTTGATGCCATGTAGCGTCATAAAAACACATGCCATTTGGCAAATTAGACGTTGTTATTATGGTTGCTAATGCTTGTTCAGCTTGTTCTCTCATCTCAGCTTCAATGGTTTTGCGCTCTCGATTTAATTGATCAAGCTCTTGTGCCAAACGTTTTGCTTGTTGTGCGTTCTCCGTTAATAAGCATTCTATCCCCAAAGACATATCATCAAGCCGTCCTGCCGCATTTAATCGCGGCCCCACAACAAAGCCTAAATCTGTCGCTTTCATTTGTGTTAATTCTCGCCCACCAATAGCAATCAAGGCTAAAATACCGGCTCTAGCTTGACCTGCTTGAATGCGCTGTAAACCATGTTTAATTAAGATACGATTATTATGATCGAGCGGCACCACATCGGCGACAGTCCCTAATGCCACCAAATCTAGATAGTCCGCCATTTTAGGTTCAGGTATGTGTTGATTAACAAACCAATGGCGCCGCTTTAACTCAGCTCTTAGACCACTCATCACATAGAAAATCACGCCTACGCCCGCCATCGCAGTACTAGCAAAACCACAGCCACGCTGGTTAGGGTTTACAATGGCATCGGCGTTGGGTAACTCATCTCCCGGTAAGTGATGATCCGTAACAATGACTTTTATTCCGGCTTTTTTTGCAGCCGCTACCCCCTCAATACTCGCAATACCATTATCGACAGTAATCAACAAATCGGGCGATTGTTGTTTTGCTACTTCGACAATTTCAGGGGTTAATCCATAACCGTATTCAAAACGGTTGGGGACTAGATAAACTGGATTAATCGCGCCCATTGCTCGTAAGGCCAGTATTCCTAAGCTGGTACTCGTTGCACCATCGGCATCGAAGTCACCGACTATCATTATTTTATGTTCGGCCTCTATGGCCTCTGCTAGTAGTCCCACAGCGTCTTGAAAACCAAGTAAGCTATCCGGCGTTAATAATGCCGCTAGCGGATACTGCAACTCTGCTTCACTTTGAATATCCCTCGCAATTAATACTCGTTGTAAGGTTTGAGGAATATGGTTAGAAAATTTACTAGAGGAACTTTCTATTCTTCTTTGTCGTACTTGTTTGGACATGAAAAACCTCAACGTTGCCAATCAACGCAACAGTAAAAAACTGAAAGCGAGCTAAGTTATTGTTATACCTATCTTGTTAGATGTCTGCTCTATTTTATCTGCGAACCCTATTTTAAAGTTAAATACTTCAGAATATACAGATAAAAACTAGACAATTTAAATATTACGACTAGATTCAAAAAGACTACCTTACTATTTTCTAACGATTGTGCATGCTAATCATAGACATTTCGCAAGCCATAAAGGGAGACTGAATTAATGAATATGAGCATTAAAATGCGCCTTATTTTACTGGGAACAATACTCGCGTTTGTCCCAGCTTTAGTGATCAGTATACTGTTAAAAAACGTAGCAATAACCGATTCATCAACCATTATTAAACACGATGTAGAAAGTAAATTAGTGGCGTTGAGAGACGTTACAGCGACCAGTATTGAAGATTACTTGGGCCTTATTAATGACCAAATCATTACTTACTCAGATAGCTTCATGGTGGTTGAAGCCATGTCTCGGCTTGCTCCTGCTTTCCATCGTTATGAAGGGCAGGTCTTTGATACAGACCTGAAAACACAAAAAGAGGGGCTTAAGCAATTTTATCGCAATGAGTTTGACAAGAAATATAGAGAATTCAATGCCAACGACTCTTCATTTCCAGATGATTTATTTAAGGAAGCAGGCAAGGCAGCCTGGATATATCAATCTCTCTATATTAGTGAAAACCCAGCCGCGCTGGGAGAAAAAAACAACATGATAACTTCCGAAGTTGAAAACTCTTACACCCGTTACCATTCAAAGTTCCATCCTTCTTTTAATCAGTATTTACAAACCTTTGGCTATTACGATATTTTTTTGGTGGACGTAAAGCAAGGCAACATTATTTACAGTGTGTTTAAAGAAATAGATTATGCTACGTCCCTCAAAGATGGTCCCTATGCCAATTCAGGTATAGGCGATGCTTACCGTAAAGCACTTACGGCAACACAAAAGAATCAGACTTTTTTAACAGACTTTAAACCCTATACCCCTTCTTATAACAGCGCCAGCGCTTTCATGTCCTCCCCTATTTTTAAGAATAATGAAATGATTGGTGTCGTCATCTTCCAAATGCCTGTCAGCAAAATTAATGGTGTGATGAATCATCATGATGATTGGAAAAACAGTGGGTTAGGTGAGACCGGCGAGACCTATTTAGTCGGTGCAGACAAAACATTACGGAATAATGCGCGTGGGTTAATTGAGGATAAAGAAAAATATCTTGCTTCTATGATTAATGTGGGCGTTGGCGATCACGTAATACAAGAGCTAGAAGCTAAAGGAAATGCTATTGGTTTACAACCTGCAGATACCGTTGGGGTAAATAAAGCCTTGGAAGGTGAAACCGGAGTAGATATTTTTACAAACCCTCACGGCACAAGCGTACTGTCTGCTTATAAACCACTAAAAGTACAAGACGTGAACTGGGTAATAATGAGTGAAGTCTCAGAAGAAGAAGCATTTCAAGAACTCAAACTATTAGAAGACTCGCTCTCTACACACATCACATGGATTGTCGTTATATTTCTTGGCGTTGGTGCCTTATTGGGTTGGTTGCTTGCTAAGATCATCATAACCCCTATTAATACTGTGATTACCACCGTTTACGGTATTGCCCAAGGTGAAGGTGATCTTACTCAGCGATTGAAAGTAAAAGGCAAAGATGAAACGGCCGTGCTGTCGAAAGGCATCAATATGTTCATTGAACATATTGATAATACCTTTTCTTCTATTTTGGATTCAGTCGTACGTTTGATCCCTATTTCTCAGGATATGGCTGACGTTAACCATAAAATATCTGATGCTTCTAGCAAACAAAAAAAACACTCAGAGGAAATCAATGATTTATTAACAACAACAAATAGTTCAACTCAAGTGGTTGATAAAAAATTAGGCCAAATAAGTGACGCGATTATAAGTGGTAATAAAGTCGTAGAAAGCAGTTCACAAACAGTGGAAGGCGTTAATACGGCTATGACCGCACTGTCTGAAAATATTATTCAAGCAGTGGATGCTATTGATAAACTTACAAAAGACACTGATCGTATTTCCGGCATTATTGATGTTATTAACGGTATAGCTGAACAAACAAACTTATTAGCCTTGAATGCTGCAATAGAAGCGGCTCGTGCAGGCGAGGCAGGTAGAGGGTTTGCTGTCGTTGCCGACGAAGTTAGAACACTTGCATCAAAAACGAGGCAATCAACTGATGAAGTAACCGAAATGGTGAATACCATTCAATCCAGTACTAAATCGGTAGTAAGTTTAATGGACGACAGTAAAAAGAATGCCGATAATTCTTCTGAGAATGTTTCTCAAGCAACAGAAGAACTTGCCCTAGTCAAAGAGGCAATGAGAATGATCTCTGAACGAGTGGAAGACATTGCTGAGGCGATCAAAATTCAGCAAACAGGTTTTATGGAAATAAACCAAACTTATGAGCTAATGAATTTAAGTTTTAAAGAAGCGCAATTATCAGGAGAGGCATCGACTATTGTCGGCAATGACATTGTGAAATTAGGCGATACCATTATGAATAAGATTAATGGTTTCACTGTTACTAATCAAAATTGGTCAACCGCGCGACGCAATCAAATTCGCATAACAGAAGGAGAAGCAGAAGAAGAGGATCGAAATCAGTTTCAAGAGTTCGTGTTTGAAAAAACGGAAAACTCTGATGAAGAAAGCACTGATAAAGAAAGTAATGGTGATGAAAGTTCTGCTGAAGAAAACGAAAGCCCTATTCAGTCTATTGATGATGAAATCAATTTAGAAGAAGACATTCCGACATTAAATGCTTTAGAAGAAGAGATGTTGGAATTAGACGATATCATTGAAGAAGAGCCACATGAACCCTCCAAAAAAGAGACATAGGAATACAAACCTGTAAAAATAAGAACAGAGGACATTGACCATGTCTTCTGTTGAAACCTACCTAGTAGGCAATATCTAATCAAAAATATATCGGACTATACACTAAGACAAAAATGCCCATTAAACGCACAACTC
>Ga0308007_10000634_pt1 | contig 15856 bp, 11 predicted proteins | sample Neamet71_FD_203152 | JGI IMG/M metagenome (GOLD analysis project Ga0308007, IMG submission 203152) | Marine microbial communities from water near the shore, Antarctic Ocean - #71 | ecosystem: Environmental > Aquatic > Marine > Unclassified | place: Southern Ocean | collected 2014-06-07
GTGGGGCTTTCTGTCGGCAAGCCACTTATCTAAGATAGCGCGATTTTGTGAACAGTCGCCACATACAGCTATTCCGCATCTACGACAATGATGCTGACTGTTATACAACATTCCGGAGATGGATGAGTCACATAACATGCATTTACTTTTGTGTTCTATCGATCCCGCCCATGTTGGCTCCGCCATCCTTTCGGCGTGGGCTTCTGTCGTAATTGCTCCACCCTTTTGATATCTTTTCTTCTTGGTATATCTCTTCTTAGAGTATCTCTTCTTAGAGTATCTCTTCTTAGAGTATCTCTTCTTAGAATATTTCCTGGAAGTATTTCTCTTTCTAGAAACTCTTCGCCTCGTCCTTTTAGCCATTTATATATCTATATATATTTTATTTTTCAGAGAAATTATAGAAATTATAGAAATTATAGAAATTATAGAAATTATAGATAATTCATAGCGAAGACTAATTTCTTTGAGGGAATTGTATGAATATAATCTTTGATATGTTGCCATGTTGTTGGTTCTTTAGTCGCTAAGTAATTACGATGAATATCATAAATCATTGGCTTCATATGATAAGGGATTTCATTCTTATCGGTTGATTTATGAACGAAAACATTCTTATACATCGTATATAAATCATTACTTAGATCATGTAGTTTCTCCTTGTAATTATTAAATAGGTGTTGATGTTCAGGATAATAACGTAAATATTTCTTTAGATTTCCATTCCTTCGCAATTCAATATAATTTAATAAATGATTATTCATGTTGATTTTCAGATTCTTCACTTCATTGAAGTAAGGATTAATCCATTTGTATCGTAGAGATCCGCATTTGATAGTAAATCCCTTTGTCGCATAATTAATTACAGGACCTTCATACATTTTTAGAAATTCATTATCGGTATATGATTCATTTTTTGAGTAGATATTATCAGGATAATCACATTTATCAAGTCTGATAATATCATTTTCTGTATATTGATACACTTCAACAAGGATTAATTCATTTTCTCTAATAGGAGATACATTACGATTCTCAACATGTCTCATTACAAACGAATAAGACATGTTCTTATCCAGAATATCATAATCTAATTTAGAGCATTCATCAAACATTTGCTTAAAAGATTTCTTATTCGCCCATTTGTTATAACCGCCGATTTCTGAACGAGTAGAGATTAACCATTCATCATTGTAATGAAATAGATTGATCATCGTCCCATCAATAAGATGTTCATAAGTTATTTGACCGTTGAGAGTCGGTTCAATAGGATCTGATCCTAAGTCAGTCGCTTTAACGGGTCCTAAACAGAGGATCTTATTATTTGGAGATACGACTGCTCCCTTAAGGAACATTTTCCATAATTCAGAACCATCCGGTGGATTATCATACGGATAAGAAATAATCTTAAGTTGTTTGAAAGAATTCACTTTAAAACCTAGTTTCCTAAAATCAGAAATGTAAGAGGGATGAGAGTTTATATAATTTTGTAGTTCCATAGTTGGATAATATAATATATTATTTTGTTTTTAAGTAGTATATATTCATAATGCCTAAGAAAGCGAAGGAGCCGACTATGATAAAGCCAGATGGAGTAGATACAAACGGTAACGGAACTGAGGGAAGCCCCGAAATAAAATTGGCTGGAAAAGAAAAGACCTGGGGATGGAAGTATTTTTTGGGAATATGTTTTGTGATTGTTATTTCGGTTGTTGGATATCTGATATATCAGTCAGTGGCAGATAAACCAAAATCCGGATCCCCATCGCCACCTCCATCGGGGACAGATGTCCATACCGATCTAAGTTCCACCGGCGACTTACAAAGCGATAGCGAAGAGACTGTTCATAATAGAGCACATTCTGGAGGCGGGTCATCGCAGATGTTTACCCCTGGCATCACCAATCCGCTACCACCAGCACCACCACAATTACCACCAGCACCACCACAATTACCACCAGCACCACCAGCACCACCAGCACCACCAGCACCACCAGCACCACCAGCAGTACCAGCAGTACCAGCAGTACCACCAGCAGTACCAGCAGTACCAGATCCGGTAATCTCTGCTGGTTTTGATTATGACAATTGCAATTCAAGTTTGGGCGTCACCTCAATACCTGCCGCTGCGCAATGTGATACGGGCGAGATGTCCGATATGGCCAGGATGGCCCATTATTGGGATACTCAAATGACCCAGTGTGAGGGTGGAGAGTGCTCAGGTTTAACATATTCAGACGTATTTAATATTTATACTAACCCGGGTCCCGGTAGATGTCCCACGGGTAGCGCAGCTTCCGCGCTTTATCAATCCCATGCTGAGGGATGTTCTGATGATATGACGCTAGATCCCGGTAGCCCGTGTAATATACCAGACGCTGCAAATTTTGATAATACTCGGTGCTGTAATTTGTTGAAAGAGTATGAATGGGATGAATTTGATCTTTCACGACAAACTGCTGGAGCCACGTCTTCCATTTTCGGCCTAGCCACCGCTTGTAATTCTTCTCTTCCTCCAGGATGTAACCTAGAATCTATTAGTCAACCTAACTTTAATACACTGAAAGAATGTGTCCCTCTGGATACAGATCCTGCGAATCCCCCCCCTAGTGGAACAAGTCTAACTCCGGCTTGTGCATCACGATCCCACGAGCTGTGTGGACCAGCAAGAAAGGCGAACAAAGGGAACTGTCAATTATGTATGACGGGACATAGCGCTTCTCTTCTATCTGCTTGTAATATTCAAAATGCTGCGGAGGCAACTGCTATCAATGATCTATATTGTTCCGAACCTCCACAAAATAACCCACTCCTTCCCACCATCAGTCCCATCACCATCAACCCCACTCCCCCTAGTGGAACAGATCCGGCACCATGCTTTGCCCTCATAGGAACGTTACACGAAAAATGTTGTCCGGATGATGCGTGTGATGAGGATGGTATACCGAATACTTGCACGGTTCCTTGCTCTCTGAAAATTAATGAATTTTTTTCACTTGGGTGCCCTAGTCTGATGGGGCTACCGCCAGGATCCGCAGAATTGGACCAATTTAATACATTACATGATAAGTGTCAGGCGGTGTCCTCGACACCACCACCGCTACCGACGGGGTCTCTGGGTGGTTTGTGCGACTGTAAGGGGGATAAGGAGGGACCTACGTTGTGTCAAGAGAAGATGGGGGTATTGCGGCGAAGAACATTCTGTACGGATAAAAATACTCCTGAAGAATGTGCGGCAGTCAATAGCACCTATCCCAATTTATGTGAATGGACCCCATCCCTAATATAGCAAGTTGATCTGATAGTGACCACTATAATTTCCTAATTATCATTGAATATTTATTTTTACGATTTAAGTTTTATAAAAAAATATCTATTCACTATAAATGGATAGCGAAGATGATGAAATACCAATTCAGAATCAGGAAGAAGGAGATCCATTTATAGATGAGATTTCCGAAGGCGGTGTAGAAGAAAGTGCTGAAGTAGGAAGTGAATTAAGTGAAGATATTGGTGGTTACAATGAAGTACCGCTAGAGGAAGAAAGTAATCTTTCTTTTGATTTAGGAGATTCATATATTGTTTTACTTGAAAGTCGTTCTGAACCATTTTTAGCGAAGATTGCCGAAATATCAACCGGAGATAATCTTTTACTCATGACAGATGATAATGATAAAACTTTATCGTTTCAGTTTGATGGAGGTGAAATTATAATGAAGACGGAAGGTTATGAAATCATAGACATGATTCGGGTAAGACCTTATTCTCCAGAACAAGAAGATACTGAATATAAGGAAATGGAATTTGAGACAGAAGAATTATTTGAAAAGAAATATTCAGATTTAGCAATTAAAGATGATTTGTTATCCTCACTGATCCAATCAATGAATATCTATGGAAATGAATCATTAATTGGTCGGGTTCAAGAAACAGTTGATATCTTTTTGGATCTTATCAAACCAGAAATGAAGACCGAAAAATCATTCGCAAAATGGCTAATACCTATCATTGAAGATAATCTAAAATTATATGATGAAGAAAATACGATTCTTCAGGGTGAATTAAGAGATGAATTATTATCATCTGAAAACTATTATGATTACATCAATGGACCCCTGAAATTTCAGAAACCGATAGTGACTGTGAAAGGGTTCGGTCTAGAAACAGATGAATACTCCGGGAATTATCTAAGAAACTGTCTCCAAGATGATAATTGTTCAGGTATATTAGGAGCATATCGTTATGATGAGAGAATCAATAGCAAACCGATTTTACATGGAGATTCTGTATTATTGCCATCAAATCGGTTAAGATTTATTGGATTACTTGAAGAACCTTATAATGAGACTGTCTATTCTGTTAATCCGGAAACATTATCAGGATTTACAGTCTTTGAGAAATATCTCTATGAAAATTTAAATCGGAAAATGATTCGCAAGAAAAGATTAATCAAGGATTCGTTAATCGTGCATTCTGAAGATGATACTGAAAGGAGAGAGAAAGATAAATTTATTATTCATCAGTTATCTGATAAAGATGATATTTCTAAACTACATGAATTTAGTTCATCTATGATCAATGAAAACATTGAATTGCTACTTTCGGATGATATTAATGAATCATTCTACAATTATGACGATATTGAGAAGATATTATTCAAATATGAAGTGGAATATGGAGATTTATCTTTTACTCTGAGAGAGAAAATCACTTCTCTAGTAAAGGAAAATATTAATCGGTATCATAAAAGTTATCTCAAGAATGTAAAGAAAAATCATAATAAGCCGTTTCAGATTAAGAAGATATCATTAACCGAAGAAAGAAAATCAGTTCTAGCGAAAGAATTAATCTCAGGGATGACTAAGAAGAAAGAAAGAAATAATTATCTTCAGAATTATATAGATTTATTCACTCGTCCTTCTGATAAAATAACTGAATCTTCTGAATATTTATACAATAAATATAACGATGAACAAGTCTTATGTAAGCATTATTTATACGAAGTAAATATAACGAATGATAATGATTTATTCGCGACAATGAAGAGTAAATATGGATTACCACCGGAGGATGGATTCATATCATGTAAAGTTTGTGGAGGATATTTATGTCATGAGGATACAACATTAATTGATGGATATGAAGGCGATAAACCGATGATTACACGTGAAACAATTGTAGATACTGATAGCAAATTAATGATTGAAGAATATCTCTCTGAAAAAGAAGGCACTGTTAAGACAATTAAATTAATCAGTGGATCTATTGGTATTGTTTTAACTGATTCAGATATTTATGATATTTTATTATCTTATGAGTTATTAGATCATAATACATTGGCTGATGTGAGATATGATATGCTTGGAGTGGTTAGCAGTGATATTCATCCTCGTGTTAATAAAGAAATTCAGAAGATAAAAGAATTAGAGAAGAAGGAAAAAGATAAGAAAAAGAAAAAAGAATTGAAAGAACGTCGTGAAAACACCATGAAAAAATTTCAAGGATGGTTAAAAGATACAAATATTATACTCATTCTAACATCATTGATATCATTGTATGTACAGACCGCAGTTCCGTCTTATTTTATCGGAGATAAAGGCGACCAATCTATTGAAATTATTGATGTTGTTGAGAAAAAGATTAATAAGAATGTTTTAAAATATCTCTCAATAAAGATAAGAAGATTATCTGAAAAATATGAGCATGAAAAAATATGGAAGCATTGTATAGGATTATTTAACGAAAAAGAACATGGTTCAAACGAGATAGAAACGCAACTGGGTCTAACGGTTCAGATGTGTATGCAACCTAATTTTCCGATGATAATTACACGGATAACAAATTATGAAGAGTTTGTTGAATCGTCAAAACACGATTATTTGAAAGAAGAGTGGGAAATGTTCAGACCTCTGAAACAAAATACATTGGTCAATGGGATAAATTTATTCTTAGATAAGGTTAATGATGCGAACTCAAATTATTATCGGAAGGTTTATGGCGGAACAACCGTTGAAAATAATTCTTTAATAAGACCATTAAAATATAACGAGGAAACATCAGTTTCAAAATTACTTGATATTCCCGAAATCGGTATTTTTAAGAATAGTTCATTTAGAACTATCTTCCGTTATGTTGTTTCATTGTATGGTAAGAGACCTAGCAATTTGTTTATCACCTTGACATTTAATCGCCTACTGGACACCTGTGATAAACCTGAAGAAATACTAGCGATAATGAAACAAAATGGATGGTCATCGTCAAGTAATTCTTTTAAGATATTGGACTTTGTTGCTTTAAGGAAGAAAGTAATCCCCGAAATATTATCTCTGTATGGCGATAAAAATACCGAAATTAATTCATGTTATACGAATGAAAAAGCATGTAATAGTTTCATTCATAACGCGATAAATACATATGATCTATCATTGCTAAATACAAAACCTAAGAGAATCTATTTTTATAGAGCACCAGTCGTATATCCGATACTACCATATGGTCGTCTAAATGAATATGAAAGATATGATTCTTCGGGTAAGCAAATAAAAAACGTAGTTGATATGGTTTTTGAGAATTACAAATACAATGATATGAATCAAATCGCTAAAAAAACAATAGATAATTTCTATCCGCAGTTTTTGTCAAAGATATCCTTATCGGATAAAGAACCTATCATAAAGAAAGAAGAATTCAAAAATATAGAAAATAATGAGGAAAATTTTTACATGATACTTGAAACAAATCGCCAGAAGAATTCATTATTACATCTCCCTATGATTCATGCGAAAGATAAATATACAAAAGATGATTATAGTCTAATAGAGAGATATTCTTCGCTAGAGAATAGGTTCTATGAATACATAAAGAATCATTTATCATCGGACTCATCGGCATCATCTGACTCATCCGAAAAACAAGATATCGGAGAAACTCTGATTAATATATTTGAAGACTATTTACAGAAAGATGAACTTGATAATAATATTGATCTCAGATTAAGAAATATCTTTTCATCTGTTATTTCAGAAAACAATGAGAATATAGAGAGAATTTCTAAATTCTTGGCGCGTTCCGATGAAATTGAAGTGAATCAGAAGAAACGATTTGAGAGTATTTTCAGAGAATATAATCCAGGACAAAGAATCTCATTTAAATCTGAACAAATCTCGTCAATACTGAATTTATTTCTGAATGATGTTAATCTGAAATACAAGCATCTTAAGGGATATATGATGGATATTCGTAATATTATGGCTCATCTTTGTAATGACGGACCGAAGATAAATATGATTCCTAAAGAATGGAAAGTAACGGATGCTATTGCCGACCAATATCAGGCGTTCATGGAGAGAGATGGTAATAGTGTTCATTTATTGCTTCATAATAAGATCTTTACAAAATCAAAAGATAATTATATCGGATTCAATCGTTATATCAACGATGATAAAGATAATATTCATTATTTCAGATTGTTATTCAGATATCTTAAGCCATCTTTTGATGATTTGGATAAGTTAAAGGGTCAGAAGAATTCAAAATACTCTGAAAGATATTCTGATATCTATATGAAATTTCATTTCATGAATTTATTTGATAAGATTGTTCATATCATTGAAGAGTTAAAAGATTCTCAATCGGAGATAACAAGTGATGCGAATGATTTATTTCAGTCGTTAGAAAGAGTTGATTCAGAGTGTACTGAAAATATGATAGAAGTTTATTCTCAATTCTTGATGGATTTATTGACTCATGTTTTATTTCAGCATTATGATCCATCATGGTTATTTTTGAATGAACAGAAACTTGATTTATCTAATCGGTTATCAAAACAAAAGGAAAGAGAAAAACAAGTATTAGTTGGCAAACTGGATTCAGCCACAAGAGAAGAAAGATTTGCTATCATGCAGAAACAGAAGATGGGTATTTCATTGTTCTATAAACAAGGAGCTGCTCAGGCCAGTGAGTATGTTAAGAGCGATGAACATGCCTCTCATAATGAAGATGAGAGAATAGAACGATTGAAGGAGATTATGTCTCAGAGCAATGTTGAATTAGATGTCATGAGAGCTGAATCCGAAGAAGTAGAAGAAATTCCTCAATCGGTTTACGTTGATCCTACTCTTGAAGAGGAAGGATATGTAGATTATGATGAATATGATCCCGAAGATGAAACTTATGATGATGAAGGATTAGACGGAGAACAAGAAGCAATATTTAATGAATAACTCTAAATTTTAATACTTTTTTATTACTCAATAATATGAATCAAGAATTTATTATCATTGACCCACGACCTTTAGAAGCATTCAAGGACAAGACTTTTTCTGATTTTAAGAAAAGAGATGTTATCAATAAATTATTTAAGTGTATTGAAGAAGGTAAGATAGAAGAAGCATGTTATTGGGTAACGGAGTGTATTTGTTCGGGCTATTCACAGGAATTATTTGAGAAGTTAATAATTCATTCGTCAAAGATAGTTCATATTAATTCTCCTAAATTACCTGAATATTTATGGAGAAAATACAATTCATTTTTATCATCTTATGATCATATTGGTAAGAAAGAAAAGGATCAATTAATACATTTAAGAAATACACAATCGGTAAGGAATGTATTTTTTGATTTAGTTGTAACGATATCTTTATCTCCCAAACCGAAAAGATTTGATAAATATCCGAAAGTTGTGGACCATGATTTTCAGTATTCAACGATTCAGAGCAAATTGAATGCCACAATGCAGATATTACCTTCTCATGTGATTAAATTTACGGATCCTGAGGAGTTAAGAATTATAATGAATGAATTTTTCTTTCATTTGAAGAATATCAATGGTGGATATGAAAAAGCATGTTACTGGGTAGCATGGTTAATTCAGTGGGAGAAGATAAATAAAAAGAAAAAAATTAAATTTGAAATAGAATGTCGTGATATTAGTGAAGTCAATCCTAAATATTGTAAAGATTGTATATGGTTATTGTGGGAAATTATTCTGAGTGAATGTAGTGAAAGATCTAATGATATCAAATTACAGGTTCAGAGTTTATATCGTTTATTCAGACATGATTATACAACTGGGAAAAGAAACGCGAGATTACCTTATGTGTATCATGCGATAGGATATTTAACTTTTCCTGTTCAGTTTAAGATACCGCTTAGAAAGGATAAAAATATCTTCTTACAGACCCAATGTAATGTTAATTATATGTTTAAGGCAAAAAAGAATAATGAAGTGAAGAATTATATTGCTCCTCCAGAAAAAGTTAAAAAAGAAACCGGATCAGAAAAAGAAATCGCTTTATCAAAATTCAACTCATTACTTGATATTGATGAATTAACTCGTTAATTTATCTTCTTCTACGTCTGGTTTTACTTTTTCTACGTTTAGTATATTTTCTTTTAGTAGATTTTCTACGCTTAGATGTTCTGCGTCTTTTAGATTTTCTTTTATGTTTTCTACCGCCGCCGCGGGCGGAGGCGGCGGCGGCCGCGCGCCGCACTATATCACCGGGCACTTCAGCGCTCCCACGACCTTCACGATACCGCTGAGGGGCCATCAGAAGTTCATTTAACCACAATTCTGCTGCCGCCCCCTCCCCCGTGTTTTTTTTATGTAGAATCATTACGACCACAGGTTCCCTGTCATCAATGGATCCCAGTTCTCCTGTCATACTTTTTGCTACAGTGAATGCCGCGTCAATTTCATCATCGGTGATACCCATTCCCCTAACAGCTGCTTTAAGTTGTTGGTCGTTCTTATCCATCATCGTCTTTATATATTCCCAATCACTGTGTTTTTTTTTGAAATCTTCTTTGCCTTGTGTAGTACTAAAAAATATAATTTTATTTAGTGTGGGATCAGGTTTCGGCCAATCAATTCTAAGGAGCTGTTCTTCTGGTCGTCCCCACCTACCCGACCACGACGTCGTGGGCCTAAAAGAGAAATCACCAATATCCTTCATTAGATGATACGACCCCTCAGAATCGCCAGGCGCCTCAACCAATTGCATCACTGGTTTTTTGAAATCCCCATTTTCGGCATGTAATGTGATTTGTCCTTCGCTCCAGGTGCTGTTCGCAGATAACGGCGACCAGCTCCCCTTCACTATTTCTATTTCAATATCGTAAGTGGCAGCTAGTTTCATCTGCCTCACTTGTTTTTTCAACTCTTCAGCATCAAGCCCGAACGGAGATAAGGCATCATTTTCAATGTATTCGTTCAAAGCTGTTTGCACTTTCTCGTCTCCCTTTAATGTTTCATATTCAACTTTTTCTGACTCCTCCGCCGCTCGGTTATCCATTATCGTATATAACTCTATTACTCTTGCGATGTCTTCAGCCAATTTCCCATCTTCATTCATTTAATATACAATATATTTTTTTTGGCTAAATTAATATTATTTTATTTATTTGGTAGTATTATAAATGAAAATTTTAGGATTTGAAGTTCCATCGGTGATTATGAAATTATGTAAACCTGCTCAGCTCTATTTAGTATTATCGTTAATCAGTGTTATGTTTTATCTGGCCTCTATGTTCAATGTTCATGATACGGTTTTAGAAGCTGAACCTGAAGGAGGTGGTGTTCATCATTACACTCTGGGTGGATTACTCGTTAAGGTTATCTTTACTATCTTTTGGGTCTATATATTGAATTATATATGTCAGTTCAAATATGGTAAGAAGATCGCGTGGTTCATCGTCCTTTTGCCGTTTTTATTTATGGGACTAATGCTGTTTGGTCTTCTCTATGCTGTATCTTTCATTACTTCACAAACAAAGAAAACAAAAAATTTACAAAATGAATTATCAGTTGAGAAGATGAAGGTTAAGGAAGATGTTGTCGCATAACCGACTATGAAATAAAATCAGACCCTATCCGAATTATTAAGATAAAGAATCTAACCGGAGCAGTTTTCACATTCATTAGGATTCAATGTAAATTGAATTGCTTTTGATGAAGGTCTACTTCTCAGATAATAGACTCCAGTTTTTAATCCCTTTTTCCATGAATATGAATGCATTGAGGACATCGTCCCTACATTAGGTGACTCTAAGAATAAATTCATGCTCTGACTCTGACAGATAAATTTACCACGATCAACCGCCATATCAATAATATTCTTTTGCTTTGTTTCCCAAACTGTCTTATAAATCGCTTGAAGATAATCGGGGATTTCAGGAATACCTCTACAAGACCCATCATTTCCAATAATCTTATCTTTCAATCCCGATGACCAAATACCTAATGAAATTAAATCCTGAACTAAGTAATCATTGATAATCATGTATTCACCCGATAGGACTCGCCTCGTATAAATATTAGACATGATTGGTTCAAAGCATTCATAATTACCTAGGATCTGAGCGGTTGATGCTGTCGGCATTGGAGCAACTAACAAACTATTTCTGACACCATATTTTTGAATATCACTCATCAATGATGACCAATCATGACGAATATCCGTCATCGCGACCTGCCACAGATCAAACTGAAATTTTCCTTGCTGTAATGGGGAACCAATGAAGGAACTGTAAGATCCTAAGTATTCATCCCGATCAAGTTCTCCATCAATGATATGACCAAGATTCTCTTTTAATGTCTTGATTTCATCGGATGATACAAAATCCCCATTTTCCCCAGAAGGTCCTGAGATTTGATTTCTCCATAATTGATATCTTTTCATAGATACTTCTCTTTCCTTGGCGAGTTCCATAGATGTTTCCATCGCTCCAAAATAGATGGTTTCAAAGATATCTTCATTCAAATCCTTGGCTTCTTGAGAATCAAAGGGATATCCGAATTCAAAGAATACATTTGCTAAACCCTGAACACCGACACCAATTGGACGATGTCTCAGATTAGATGTTTTGGTTTCTTTCGTCGGATAATAATTATGATCAATGATATGATTTAGGTTACGAGTTAACTGTTTGGCAACCGCTTTCAATCCTAAGAAATCATATGATGGTTCTAAATATTCTTTTAATTCTAGGAATCCTCCAATATGACTCCTATTCCCATCTCTCTTAAGATAAACCTGCGGGAATTTCACTCCATTCGGATAATTTCCGGATAGCTCAGTCAATTCGGTATATTTCTTCATTTCATATGAAACTTTCTTTTTGGTCAAGAGACCCTTCGCTAAGTCACAATAGACGCAGTCTGGTTTTGAGTAAACAATGAATTCCATATTTGATGTATCTTTTGGTTTCACAAATTTCTTTAGTGAAATTGATGCTAAGTTACAGACAGCAGTCTCTTCAGGACTCGTATATTCAACAATCTCTGTGCATAGATTTGATGATTTGATTGTTCCTAAATTTTGCTGATTTGATTTGCGATTACATGCGTCTTTATACAGAAGATAAGGAGTTCCAACTTCAATCTGAGAAGTTAGAATCGCTTGCCATAGTTCTCTAGCCTTAATTTGTTTCCTATATTTCTTATCATTTTCATAGGAAAGATATAATTCATTGAATTCTTTGCCCCATGTATCACTTAATCCAGGACATTCATGAGGACAGAATAAAGACCATTCTCCATCAGAATGAACTCTCTCCATAAATAAATCGGATATCCATAAAGCATAGAAGAGGTCTCTCGCCCTATCAAATTCTGAACCATGATTCTTTTTAAGTTCAATAAATTCAAAGATATCAGCATGCCATGGTTCAAGATACATCGCGAATGAACCGTTCCTCTTTCCTCCTCCCTGATCAACATAGCGAGCCGTATCATTGAATACCCTGAGCATCGGAACTAGACCATTTGAGACACCATTTGTTCCGGCGATATAAGAATCTTTTGCCCGAATATCATGAATTGATAAACCGATACCACCCGCATATTTCGAGATTAAGGCACAATCTTTCAACGTATCATAAATTCCAGAAATAGAATCCTCCTTCATTGTTAGGAGGAAACAACTCGCGAATTGTTCTCTCTGAGAACCAGCATTATAGAGAGTAGGCGTTGCATGAGTAAAATAATGTTTGCTCATTAAATCATAGTTCACTAATGCTTGATTAATGTTATCACGATGAATTGCCAAGGAAACTCTCATTAACATATCTTGGGGTCGTTCAATGATATCTTTTCCTAACCGATAAAGATAACTTTTTTCAAGAGTCTTGTGTCCGAAGAAATCAAAATCATAATCCTTTGCGTAATCAATAGATGAATCGATCTTTTCTTTATTATTCATGACTAATTCATATAAGTAATCCGCGATGAGGGGTTTCTTATGACCGTTACATTCGTAATCATACATTAATTGAATTTTATCCGAAAAAGTATCAAGTGTATTCTTATGATGATTAGATACAGTGATTCTGGATGCCAGAATCTTGAAATCTGGATCCTTGCTATACATGGCGATAGCGGTCTCCGAAGATAGTTCATCTAATTCGGTTGTCTTGACACCATCATGGAGCTGTTGGATGACTTTCTGAGCAATAATTGTTTCATCAATATTAAGTTTATATTCAAACTCTTCACCCTGGGATAAAGACTTGATCCGATTAAGAATCTTATCAAAGGAGACTTCTTCGTATTCACCTGATCTTTTTTGGACACGCATTCTTTCTTGACTTACTTGATACATTTATATCCATATCAAATTTTTAAGTAGAATCTAATTTAATTATTGAGATTATTAAATGTATTTCTCTTATTATAAATGAAACTCGGAGTTGAAGTCATTTTCGTCGGTTTGGCAATCTTATTATTAATTTACATGTCTCAAGGTGAGAGAACGAGTAAAGAAAATCAATCAGACGAAAGAGTTGTAATCATGCCAGGTTATCACATGCCGAATTATTCAAATCCATATTATAATAGATACCCTCATTATTATCCCCATATATCTCATCATCAGAGACGTCCTTATCAGAGACGTCCTTATCCGAGACGTCCTCATAGAAGACAAATTAATATCCCGAGACAAGGTGGTGAAATTAATAAATAATCTTCACTTAAACTTTTAATGAATAGAGTAATTAAATCATGAAACTTGCTGTCACGGGTAAAATGTGTTCAGGTAAAACGACTCTTTGTAATTATCTTTTAGAAATAGAACCACGATTCCAAATATTTTCATTCGGTAAAAAGGTGAAAGAAGTCGCTACTGATTTATTTGGCATGGATCCTCTAATCAAGGACAGAACTTTATTGACATCTTTAGGTCAAAAGATGAGAGAAATTGATTCAGAAGTCTGGATAGACTATGTGATTAAACAGTGCCAAGATAAAGAATTTTGTTTAGTTGATGACTTAAGATATCAAAATGAATATGAAGCACTCGTTAAAAATGGATTTAAAATCATTCAACTGAATCTTTCAGATGAATTACAAGAAAAAAGAATTAGAGAAGTTTACCCAGACAACTTTGAAGATCATCTTATAAATAGAACTCATCTCTCTGAACAGAATAAGTTTGATTGGATAAACGAAGAGCATCCTCATTTAAGTATAGATTCATCAGAGGATTTAGATGAAATACGAAATACAATAAAAAAATTTATCGCTTCTTAGATTTTATCGTATATTTTGTTATATAATAATCCTAACGCCTCTGATTACAAGAAGATCCACCGGGTTGCTTCAGTTTCCCCAATCGCCGCATACTCTTGGAGATATTTTTCTGCTTACTATTCCTCGGACAGCTACGCTTATTCAGAGCGGCATAATCTCGGCGAGTAAACTGCATATGCCAGTCAAGGGTGTAGAGAAGAGTATACCCGATATCATATCCAGGAACATCATCATGATCATCCCCCCCATCTGATCGTGGGCTACAGGGAGGGGATACGGGTAAGTCAGGGATAACGCGAGGCACGAGAGTTTGCTCGTACACCAACACCCGCGACAGGCCGTTACAAGTCTGGTAGCCGTAAGCAGCCATCTCTCTTTTTATATTGTATTGTTAAGAGAGAAAAATCCCAAATCAAATTTTTAAACCGAAAGACGACGAACCGAATGAAGTTTCATTCACTCCATATTATGTATATATATATATTACGTTTATAAAATAATTTATATATCCGATCTATTTATTATGGATTTCATTAATTTAATACCGATTACAAATGTTAAAATTTCTAAAGAAAAATGGCTAAAAACAAAAGTTAAATATGACGAAGAATTAAAGGTTGAAGATATTTTAGATGAAATGTGTAAAAAAACATATGACTGGATTTTATCTAAGTCTGATTTAGATGTTATCTGTGATTATGATACGTTCAAAGACAATTTTATTAATTTGTGTTATGATAAATATCTTAAATGAGCTCATCCTTCAATGAAATTAGCAGTGGAATGAACAATGATTCTGAATTAGATTTATTTGAATTAAAGTATCTTGAAGAGATATCATTTTTATTTAATGTTCTGAAGGGAATGGATAATTACTTTGGTCTAGACCTCTTTGAAGATAACTATTGTGATTACTTTGATTTTATTCAGAATCATGTTGTGATTCATGAATTTAGTGATGATATCATGTCTGAAGATGAATTACACGAAGATTAAAATATTTCATAGATGGATGGATTTGGTCAGATTTTCCGGATGATTGTTGGAAAGAGAAAAGAAAACATCATGCAGTCAGTATATTACAGGTATTATTTAAAAAAATAAAGCAGACAAATGGAATGTTTCTAAAGTTTCTGCCCACCGGGGTCCTGATTGATCTTATTTTTTACCTTATCTATATTATATAGATGACAAACTTTAGTAGTTTAGAGAAAGGTTGTCCTGCGGGAATCCCTTTTTCAAAATGTAGAGATTACATGGATCAGAAGGATCAGAAGAAAAAGACTAAAAAAACGAAAAGAAAAGGAAAGAAAACGGGGGGTGGAC
>Ga0308007_10000648_pt1 | contig 15659 bp, 14 predicted proteins | sample Neamet71_FD_203152 | JGI IMG/M metagenome (GOLD analysis project Ga0308007, IMG submission 203152) | Marine microbial communities from water near the shore, Antarctic Ocean - #71 | ecosystem: Environmental > Aquatic > Marine > Unclassified | place: Southern Ocean | collected 2014-06-07
CTAGACCTGGTAACTTGATACCCACTGCAGCAAGAATAACAGTACCAAACAACGCAGACAAAATAGCGATATACACTAATGAATGATCAACAGGGCCAATATAAGGTAACTCAGTAACGTGTTTACTTAAGTTCCATAGTAAAGGTAAAAAGGCAAACAAAGTCATTATAGAACTTATAAAAGCCACACCTAAGCCTTCCATAATTCCAGCAAAGCGCATGGTATCTTCTTGTATTCTTTGTGATGCACCTTCTATATGACGTAATTTCTGCCAATGAGACATATAATACTCATTCATGGCGGTACGCCACCTGAAAACATAATGTCTAACAAAGAAACTCGACAACACAGCAATAACAATATAAATACTAGCAATTTCAAAGAAGGCAAAACTCTTTGATAAAAGCGTCTCTACGCTAACACTGTTTGGCGTGCTTAGAGCCTGCTGCAACGTATCATAGAAATCGCCAAACCATTCATTAATTCTTACACTTACTTGTACTTTGTACCAAGTTACCGCCAAAATAAGAATCGAACCTAAAACAGACCAGTACAACCATTTTTTATCGAGGAAAAAAGATCTAAACATTAAGGAGATACCCAAGAGTTTTATAGTGAAAAAGAAAATACAGCGCTAAATTTAATAACAATCATTGTTAGTAGCAAGCGTTAAACACGAATAAAAATAACTCGTTTCTTATTTCATTGGTTCTATCACTGCTGTCTCACAATAAAGTGACTCATTTTTCAGCCTAAAGTTCCTCTTTTTTTCTCCTCTTACATTCTACAAATTGACTTTAAACTCACATAAAAATGGCAGCCCTAGGCTGCCATTTTCTTACTTTGTATTGAGAAGACTTTCACTCCTTGCCTCTTATTCTCATCGCTTAGTATTTACTCTACATTCTAGGGGGGTTCAAGCGGCTCGATGCTGAGAACTTATTACCGCATCCGTTTCTATGCTCGTTTTTACAGCTAAGCTAGCTAAGCGTTCCATCAGCCGAACCACTTGACAACTGTAACCATGCTCATTGTCATACCATACATATAATGTCGCTTGTTTACCTTGTACTTTAGTAGATAAAGAATCCAAAATACCGGCTTGTTCGCTGCCAATAAAATCCGAGGAAACGGCATCGGGGTTCTCACTAAAGCCAATCTGACCAAAATGCGCTAATGACTGTGACGCTTTGTGTAATAACTCATGAATACTCGCCACAGAAACTTCCTGTTGAAAGGTTAAATTGAGTACAGCAATTGACACATTAATAACAGGAACTCGAATAGCACTACCGCTGAGTTTACCCTCTAAAGATGGAATGGCTTTTGCCACTGCTTTTGCGGCTCCCGTTTCCGTTATCACCATATTTAAAGCGGCTGCACGACCTCGGCGATCTCCCTTATGCACGTTATCAATCAAATTTTGATCATTAGTATACGCGTGAATAGTTTCAACATGACCCGATTCAATACCGTAAGATTCCTCAAGCACAGATAAGATAGGAGCAATGGCATTCGTGGTGCAAGATGCGGCCGATAGAATACGATCCTCAGCAACCACATCGACATCATTAACCCCAAAGACAACATTCTTCATTTGCTTACCCGGCGCGGTTAACAATACTCGTTCTATGCCGGCACATTGCAAATGCACATCAAGCGCGTCAGCATCACGCCACAAACCCGTATTATCAACCAATAAGGCGTTATCTATATCATAAGATTGGTAATCTACTTCACTGGGGTGTGAGGCATAAATCACTTTCACTGTATGGCCATTAATAATAAGTGCTTGCTGATCAACATCCACTTTCACCATGCCATCGTATTCACCATGAACAGAATCGAATTTTAATAAGTTTGCTCGCTTCCTAAGATCAGCCTCATCTTTTTTACGAACAACAATCGCCGCTAATGTCATGTCAGAATTTGTTTTACCAAGACGACACAAGCGACGTGTTAACAAACGACCAATGCGCCCAAAACCATAAAGCACCACAGGTGTACTTCCATTATTATTTTCTAACGATGAAATATGCAAATAATCTAAGAAAGTGCCAGGTAAAAAATTTGAGGAAATAAAATCACTATCAATCAAAAACACGTCAAGATCGATAGTTTGTGCAGCAATAGTACTGTGTTGTAACTCTACTAAAGCATTTTTGATATCGATCACATCATAGGCAGGATATTGTTCAAAGATAGTCATTAAAGAGGTAACGGAGTTTGCTAATAATTCGTGACCTGCAAGCTGGACGGTTACATTTTTTTCGCGTCCCAAACTGCCTAATAACGGAATCATGGACTCCACTTGTGCCACTGTCTCTAACCACGATTTTGTCATTGCTACCCCCTTGAAAAGCACTATGAAAAACAATATCTGCCTGCATCATAGTGATCAAGAAAGAGTATGACAAATTGAAAAAAGATAACAAAAACCTTTTAGAATCAGCCATTAGAGAAGGTTTCGTTAGAAAATTACGTTGTTAAAACAATAAGATTAGAAAGATTACTACAAACAAAAAAAAGTTGATTGGAAAAGCCTTTTTTCTAGAGAGATTATTGTTAATTGACTACATGAATAGGCAAAAATCTTATAAAATTTCACTGTTTTTTTTCAAAAAAGTATTTGGAAATGAAAAGTTTACTCAAAATAGCACTGTTCATCAATGGCTTCCTTAATACTGTCCATCCGTTCTATCACAACTTTTTGAGCATCGTCTAAACCTTTGTTATAAAAAGAAGAACCTAGTTCATAATTAAGTTTACCGCTCATATAACCTTTAAGTTTGAGAATTAGTCGTTCCTTTTCATCTTTAGAAAATTCAGAACATAACGTGCTATTTCTGCGTACTGGCAATGATGATTAGCATATAGATAACTAGAGCATAAACCGTTAAACACTAGAAAAACTACGTGCTATTGCACAGGTAGCTTTACTGTTCTTTTGTTTGGTTAATATCAACTCAGGCTCATTATGAGTAATATGTTGAACACCAAGTAAACAGGCAGATTCTGCAACGCCATAAACACCTACTGTATTAAAGACGTAATCAGATTTTGTACTGAGTAAGTGCTCCATTGATCTGAGCTCTGTCTGATTCCATGTATAAAATGGCTTATCGTATTTTTTGGCTAATTCAAGTAATTGTGTTTCATCTTTTTTAAGATCAATACTGTGGAAACTATCAACTTGCTCAATCGTCAACCCTACTGCCACTAACGATTCTTGTAACAAGGTGTCCAGATAAGAAAGCGGGCAATCACGTTCACAGCCCATACCCACCGTATAAACAGGGTCAACATACGCTTTAGCGCTGGTAATCACCGCTTGAGCATGTAACTCGGTGGATAGCTGTTGTGCCCAATGATTAGCGCCCCCTTCATGGCCAGACAACAAAGGCACTACAAATTGCCCTAACTCATCAACCACCAGCACAGGCGGGTCTTGGTGCTTATTTTGTAATACTGGGGCTAAACTTCTAACGACAATACCGGTTGCACAAATAAAAATTAACTTATCGCCATCTTTAAAGGCTGTTTGTATTTTTTCGGTGAAAGGCTGGGGTTTGAACCAAATATCGACATGAGACGTTGTGTGAGAAAAAGCGGAATTAACAAGTATTTTCTTTATGAGTTCAGCAAGTACTAAACCCGCTTTCGTTAAAGCGATAATACGAACGGTATTCTTAAAAGTAATGTGTTTAACAATAGGAGTAGACATTATGATTCCACCCTACTCAGTAAAGTTACGATCATCACGGCAAATAACAAACAATGAAAAGTAAGAGCCCGCACCTGTTTCAAGTTCATTCAAATCATTAACTACTTTTTGATTACTACGACCAATGTATTCTAAATAACGACCTTCTTGAAAACGTTCTGTCTCATGTAATAGTTTGACAATACGTTCACGTTCTCTGCCAGCCTTCATAACCACTACTGTATCGTGGTGTCGCAATGCATGTACAAGCTGATCATCTGTATGTCGGCCACTGACAACAGCAAAGGATTCTTTTTGTATAGTAAGAGGTTGAACTAAAGTAGCGGCCGCTGCATGCACCGATGAAATACCGGGAATAACGAGGCAATCAACTGTGTTTTGTAAACGTTCTAGAATGTAAGCAAAAGAACCAAAAAAAAGGGGATCACCTTCGCATAAAAAAACAACATCCTTACCCGTTGCTAATACTTTTTGTATCTCCTTCGCACCAAAATCATAAGTTTGGTTTGCTAATCGTCTGTCCGTAGACATTGGCATTTTGATCACAATGTGTTGTTGTTCTATCGTGACCTGCTGCAAGGCTTCAATAGCAATATTTTTTGCTTGAGATTGGCCTTTATCGTTTGCTAAATAGCTGATACAAGAAGCGGCCTTAATCAATCTCAAGGCTTTGAGTGTTAGTAACTCAGGATCACCGGGGCCAACGCCTACACCAATTAACGTACCTTGTTGAAGGTTTTTTTCTGGTGTAGCAAGTGACAAGGTTACCCCTCTCCCAGTTTACAAAAACAAAATAAAGTCACGGGTAAATTAGGACGATAAACAGGCTGCCCTGCTAACTCCTCTAACTTAAGATGATTTAATTGCATTGATTCATACGAGGTATCTTTTTGCTTAATACGCAGTTGTAAAAAATGTTGTAATGCTTGTTTACTGGTTTCAGTAACCGAACTGGCGACCAATACGCCACCTATCGGTAAGCGTGACCAAGAATAATCCAGTATTTTTTCCAAGTTGCCATCACTACCGCCAACAAATATTTTATTAGGGTTAGGCAAACCAGATAATGCTTCCGGTGCTTTTGCAGCAATAAGCGTTAAATTATTCATCACACCAAAACGTTCTCGATTGGCTTCTAAACACGCTTGTCTCTCTGGATGATGCTCTACAGCAAACACATTTGCTTTATTGTGCCAATAACACATTTCAATGGCCACACCACCGCACCCTGCGCCCACATCCCAAATAATATCTTCATCTGCAATTTGCAATAAAGAAAGAATAGAAAGCCGTACGTCACGCTTAGTCAGCATCCCCTTGCCTTCCCCTTTATCTGTGACAAATTTTTCGTCAGCAATACCGGGGAAATTTGGATAAAAGCTTTCTTGATTAGAGGTTTTAATGACGACGACATTTAGCGCATCGAAGGCTAAGTCAGTCAACTCAACAAGATGTTTAGCCTCAAAACTGCGAATTCTTTCACTTTCATAGCCAAGTGACTCACACACATGCAATACGGACTCGGTTAAGCCTGCATCCATACATTCTTGAGCTAAGATTTGTGGTGTGCTTTTGCTGTCTGTAAGTAATATCAACTTACGGTTGGGCTTTAGCTGGCGACGAATGCTTTCTACTGGTCGGCCATGCACGCTCAATACATGAGCTTCTTGTAAGGTAACACCCAGTTTATGACACGCGGCTTGTATACTGGAAACAGCAGGGTAAAAATGAATTTGATGAGCATCAAAATTACGATTTAACCAAGAACCAATACCAAAATATAAAGGATCTCCAGAGGCGAGTATCACCACACTGGTAAGACCTTGTTCTTGTAGAATTTGAAACTTCGCTTTGAGATCATCTAGTGCAGGCAATACTTGGCGAAAGGTTATATTTTCTTTGTTTTTATGAATCGTTAGGTAATTTTCAATCGTCGCTAACTGTCTTTCCGAACCAAGCACACAGTTTGCCTGTAACAATGCCGTTTCCGCATATTCATCTAATTTTGCATTTGCTTGTACACCTAAACCAACTACATGAATGATGAGTTTGTTTATTTCTAACTCAGATATTCGCAAATCTGGCACTATGTTATCTCTACTCTGGAAGTTATGGTTGCTAGTTATATCAACTCAATGCGTAATCACCAACTAAATTTTGGTATAAATTAGTAGTATTCATCAAGGTTACACCTCATTAAAGCATTACAGCTGGCTGCAGTAACGGCGCTTCCTCCCATTTGAGTCAATAATGTGATGCATTCTATCCCTAATTCTTGGTGATTATCCCATAAAGCTTGTTTCGATTCTGCAGCACCAACAAAACCAACCGGCATGCCAATAATAGCCGCCGGCTTAGGCGCACCTTGAGACAGCATTTCTAATAATCTAAACAGCGCCGTAGGTGCATTACCAATCACCACAATACTGTTTGCTAAATGAGGTTCCCAAAGCGCTAAGGCCGCCATGGATCGAGTTTCACCTTTGCTTTTTGCCAACTGCGCCGTCTCTTGATGATTTAAATAACACAGTGGTTCCTTTGACAGCATTCGCTTAGTTAGACCCTGCTTTACCATTTCCACATCACACAATATGTTGGCTTTATTCACTAATGCCGTTCGAATAGTGTGACAAGCATTCGCACTAAAGCGTACATGTTGAGCCACATCAGGTAACCCCATACTATGAACGATACGCATGACAACCTGTTGTTCATCAAGGCTAAACGGCTCTAAATTAGTTGATTGTCGAATTCTCTGGAAGCTCTTTCGCTCTATGGCTAGAGGGTCTAATTCATACTCAAATTTCAAAACGACGGTTTTCCCTCTGTTTTTATGATTTCAGACGCCACAACAGCATCAATACAGGTATCTAAATCTGTAAACTCTTGCTCTGCTGGCAACAAGGTAGGCCTTACTAGCATCAATACAGGAATAGCCCGTTTTTGAGCAACCACTATTTTGGCATACGTTGATTTACCACCACTGTTTTTACTGACAATCAGGTCTACGCCATACTCTTCAATGAGTGCCTCTTCTGCTTCATAAGAAAAAGGACCAATAGCTTTTAGCCATGTAATCTTAGAAAAATCTATGGTGTCGGTTGAAAAGTTAGGTTTTACAGCGGTTCTTAAGATGATTTTCTCAAAGGGTAACGTTATTAGTTGACTGAGTTCTTCTTTACTAAACTGCCCTGCTGTTAAAAAAAGAACGTTCTTATCCTGAAATTTTGTCGCTAATAAAGCGTATAAATCAGGATAATCTTTATAACTCGTCCATATATCCTCTTTTTGTTGTTGCCAAGCAGGACGGTAAAAACGCCAGCAAGGTATCGATAACGCTTTGGCTGAAATTATCGCCTGATCACTCATTATTTGAGCATAAGGGTGAGTGGCATCCAAGATCATATTGATTGTTTTTCCGACCTGCTTCTGATCGGTAAGATATTGGGTTAAACCACCAAATTGAGTAAAACCACCGACGAGTATCTGACAGTTCATAATGGGCGTGCGCACTAATCCAGCTAAGCTATAAATAACACCAACACCCAGCGAAGTAAGTTGGTCGGATAAACGGCGTGCATCGGCCGTTCCGCCTAATAATAAGACATTCATAAATACTTCATAGCCATGCGGCCAAACAAAAATGAGCTTTTCTTGTTGCATTACTTTTCATTGGCTTTTGTCTGCTACTTGGCATTTTCAGCTAGGTCTTTTATAGGTTTAGCAGGAACACCAACACACACTGTGTTATCTGGCAAATTTTTATTGACCACACTGCCAGCACCAATGACGACATTATTACCAATGTTGACGCCAGGGCACACAGTGACATTGGCACCAAACCAAACATCATTGCCGATGGTTATTGCTTTTGCAAACTCAAAACCAGAGGCTCTTTCAATTGGGTCTAATGGGTGACCAGCCGTAGAAATCACAACATTGGGGGCGAGCAAACAGTTATCACCAAAAGAAATTTTAGCGGCATCCAGCAAAGTGCAACCATGATTAATATAAAATCCTTTACCAAAAGAAATGTTATAGCCGTAATCACAATGAAAAGGAGATTCAATCCAAGCGTCTGTCGACGTACTAAATAGTTGGCGAATAACCTCAGCACGGACGGAGCGCTGCGTCGGACAGGTTTGATTCAACTTAAAACACAAAGCTTTTGCTCTTTCCCTATCTCGCGTTAATTCTTCATCAAAAGGAAAATACATCTCTTCTGCTAACATCTTCTGTTTTTCTGTTTTCATATATCCACCTTTAACTTGGTTTATCTATCGCAGAGCCAACAAATTCGCCTCTACGGTCAATCGCCCAAATTTCTAGTTCAATATGTTGAGGAATATAACGACGAGCAAATAACAAAGCACTATTACAAACCGCCTGAGCTAAATCAACATCACTGCTTTTGCATAATGTTAAGGCTTCGATACTGGTATTACATTGAATAATTTTTGTTTGTAATGTCTCATTTGCTCCCTGCTCTTTAGCCAGTTCACTAAGATGAGTAAAGTCGATTTTTGATACTCGGCTATTTAAATCCATATGATGATTGGCCAACTTCGTCAATTTTCCAAAGCCGCCACACACGCTTATTTTTTGCAGTTGCGGCGCATGAGATTCTATTTTTTTTATATGTTTAAGTACGGCACCAACAAAATCGCCCATTTCAATCAAGGCGGTATCTGCTAGCATGTAATGTTGCTGAATTGCTTCTTCGCTGCTATTACCCGTTGTTGCGGCAATATGGGTTAATCCATTCGCCCGAGCCACATCGATACCTTGATGAATAGAAGCAATATAAGCGGCACACGAAAATGGTCTGACAATACCCGTCGTGCCTAAAATAGAAAGCCCACCCACAATACCCAACCGAGGGTTCATGGTTTTTTGTGCAATTTCTTCCCCATTAATAACGCCAATAGCAACAGAAAAACCACCAGCATAATCATAAGTTTGAGCAAAACCTTGTAAATGTTCTGTCATCATCTGACGAGGCACTGGATTAATCGCTGGCTCACCCACGTCCAATAGCAAACCTGCTTTTGTTACTGTGCCAACGCCTTTGGCAGCGCGAAACTGTATGCCTTTTTCAGCCAACAAAGTCAGTTCGACAAAGACAGTTGCTCCATGAGTCACATCAGGATCATCGCCTGCGTCTTTAATAGTTGATGTACGGATACCGTTTGCAAGAATTTCGTAAGCAATAATATCGAGACTGACCAACTTACCTTTTGTCCTTCCTTTGGGCAGAGTAACCTCTATCGATTTAGGATTTTTTTTTGCTTTACTACTTTCTTTACTGAACAACGCTGTAGCGGCAGCGACACAACAAGCGGTTGCACAACAGCCTGTTGTCAATCCTGTGCGTAATGGAACAGGTTGCTCGCTGCTCTCTGGCCACATAACTTAAGCGACCTGTCCTTGCTTGCTTGTTTCTAACAAAGCTTTTTCTGGAACCTGCGCCATCGCTTGCCTCAAAAAAACTTTAGCGATCGCATGTGGATTCGAAGGGAAAAACAAATGCAAATAACTTGCGGTCAAACCACAAGTTTGATAAATCGCCTCACCCGGTGCGGGATGGCGTTGACGACGGCCATAAGCAATGGGCTCTGGTGTGTTTTCACTACGTGAACGGTGATGAGCGTGCGCTCGAATTTCACCTTCTGGCAATACTGCCGTTTGCATCCCTTGGCAACCGCGCTTGCCTCGCATGCCTCCTTGGCCTGTTAAAATACCCAACATTGGATACGTTTCATTTTCCAGATTAGTAAGGCTTTCCAAACTGTAAAGTAGACCGCCACATTCTGCCAACACCGCTTTGCCTTGTTGGAAGAATTGATGAATAGAAACTCGCATAGCCGTATTTTCCGACAAGGCTTTGCTATGTAATTCTGGATAACCACCGGGCAACCACAATGCATCAGCGATAGGTAATGTTTGATCTTTTAAAGGCGAGAAGAAAACAACCTTTGCTCCCATAGTTTCCAATAGCTGTATATTAGCGGTATAAATAAAACTAAAGGCCGCATCTCGAGCGACAGCAATCGTCTTATTTGCTAACAAACCTTCTATATTTTCTTGCTTATCATTCGCTTTTTCGTTTGCTGGATAGAATTCGACGATTGGGGGCAAGCTCAACAATTTATTATCGATAGAGGTTTGGAGCCATTCGACACCCGCAGCAAAACGCTCTTCTAGTTCTTCTTTTACTTCACTTGCTTGTACTAACCCCAGATGACGTTCAGGCAAAACAATGTCATCATCACGCTTTAAACTGGCTAACAAAGGCAAGTTTGTAGGTAATGCATCTCGTATTAATTGCGTATGTCGTTCACTGCCACAGCGATTAGCAATTAAACCTGCCACCTTTATATCGTCACGATAAGTCGCCATACCCAACGCCAATGCTGCTGCCGTTTGTGCCATGCCTTTTACGTCCATAACAATAGCGAGAGGGATATTAAAACGCGCGGCTAAATCCGCACTAGAAGGATCGCCATCAAACATGCCCATGGCACCTTCTACCAATATCAAATCTGCAACGTGTGCTGCCTCATATAATTTTTGTTGGCAATAATCTTCTCCAGCCATCCAGATATCAAGTTGCTCAACGGGTTGCTGTGATGCTTGTGCCAATATTTGTGGATCTAAATAATCGGGTCCGGTTTTAAACACTCGAACCACTTTCCCTTGCTCTGTGAAATAACGGGCAAGCGCGGCAGTAATTGTTGTTTTACCTTGGTTTGAAGCCGGTGCGGATAAAAATAACGCAGGGCAAGCAATCGAAGTTGCCATTGAGGGTGATATGTCGTTTTTCATAATAAACAGCTAAGCCTTAAGTTGAATATAATCAGCACCTAAAGAGTGGGCAATTGCCACTCCTCTACCACGTTTCACCGCCGCTATTTCAGTATCGATCAAGCTGCTGCTACCTAACAATTGAATGTCGGACACATCCGCCTTGGTACGACCATCTGTCACGATATAAGTATGACTTAAACAAACCGGCATTTTTTTGTGGAACCCATCAAGCCACTGTTTTACCTGTAACAAGGCTTCTCGTAAGGGCGTGCCACCACCCGCTTGTAATGTTTCGAGTAATTTAGTGATGTCTTTAGGCGCTCTCACCTTGGGCAACACTTGCTCTACTTTATCATTACCAAAAGCAAAAATAGCAATTTGCTCTCGCTTAATATAAGCCTGATGAGCAATCTCTAAAATAAGTCCTTTTGCCTTGGCAAACAAAGCATTACTTAACGTGGAAGCAGATGTATCTAATAACACTAGGTGCAACACACTTTCGCCTGTCTTTGCTTGTTTTCGCTTTAACTCTTTGGGCGGCCATTGTTGTTTGCTGCCTGCCTCCACAAGCGTTGCATGCCAGTCGATAGTATTACCTTGTAATACCGCATGACGATGATAACCACCTACCTGTTTGCCTTTTTGTTTGCCAACAACAGTAGACTGAACTTGAGAACGCTGTTGTTTTTTATTATGGATAGTCTCTGCCTGATAAAGATTTATTGCATCAATCGGTTCAATAGATTGTGATTGTGGCGCCATACTCCCCCAATCTACTTCTTTCTCTTTTTGGTCTGTTTTAGACAAATCGTCTTGGTCTATTTTCTCTTCTTGGCTAGAAGAATCATTCGGTAGGCGACGGCTACCTTCTGGTCGCCGCTGTTCCGATTGTTTCTCTTGTTTTTGAGAGCCGCTTCCATTGCTGTTAGAATCATTAGGTTCTGAATGTGTAGGAGAAGAAGTACCGCCATCCTGACGTCGGTGTGCCAACACCAATTCTTCCACTTTATCTACATCATCAAGAGTTACCTTGTTTCCACCTCGCCATGCGGTATAAGCCATTGCGGCACGTAGCCAAACAATATCCGCTCGCATACCATCGACATTAGCCGACTGGCAACGGCTCGCAATCAGTATTCTTATTTCGTCATCACATATCACTGACGCTAATTTTTGTGTAGCAATATTGATACTTTCTCTCAGATTTTTCTGTTGGTCAGCGTATTGCTTACAGAAAGCATCGGGGTCTTGATCAAACTCGTCTCGTAACTTAACAATTTGCACTCGTTCTTCTAGAGAATAACGGTTCGTCAACGTAACCATAAGACCAAATCGATCTTGCAACTGAGGTCGTAATTCGCCTTCATCAGGATTCATCGTGCCTATAAGGATAAATTTTGACGCATGTTCATGACTAATACCGTCACGTTCAACGCGGTTTACCCCACTGGCAACCACATCTAATAACTGATCAACTAAATTGTCTGCCAGTAAATTCACTTCATCCACGTACAAAATACCGCCATGAGCTTTACTTAATAACCCAGGGTGAAATACCACGTCTTGTTCTTTTAGTACTTTTTTTAAATCAAGTGTTCCTAACAATCTTTCTTCACTCGCGCCTAATGGCAAAGTGACAAATTGCGCACTTTGATCTGACAATACGCACGCTAAACTTCTTGCCAAGGTAGACTTTGCACTGCCTCGTGGGCCGCTAACTAATACACCATCCAACAAGGGATTAATGGCTGCCAAAGTTAAAGCAAGTTTGAAATTTTCTTGTCCAGCAATCGCTGTAAATGGAAATTCTAGCGAAGAAATAGCAACCATAATTCAACCTGTAAATATGCGCAAAAATACATAGAGGGATTTAAATAAGAACAAGCGGTGACATTATCTTTGCCGCCCTAGCTTGTCAATTTTAGCCTAGAGTCGCGTAAGGATGAACAGGATTTATTTCATCTTTGTATGAATTGTTTAATAAAACGGATTTCTACATCCATTTATAAGAAATGGCAATTGTTGTGAGTCATCAAGAAAGTTTCGCATGCGAAACTGAAATGCTTAAGCCGCCTTTGCTGCGGTGAACAATAAACTTTAAACACAAAAGCAAACTACATCAAGGCGTTAGGCAAAAAATACCTTTTTGTCCTATGCTTTTTAAACTTTATTTAACCTATTGTTTTGTAAGAGTATTTTTAGAAGGTTAATTTTATTGGTATTTTTATCAAAGTAAGGTAACTAATTTTAGTTTGCCGCTGCACAGGTACAAACAGGGTTTTCTTTATCTTTATATGAATAATTTTATAAAATGGAGTTTCGCCTTGACCTTGGTGATAGCTCTAAGGTTTATACTAAGGTTGTTAGTCATTGTATTTAAAGCAACACCTTGGAGCCATCATGTACAAAATAGGTGAATTAGCCACACTGTTTAACATAAGTACTGATGCTCTCAGGTTTTATGAAAAAAATGGCATATTGAAAGCATCAACACGCGCTCATAATGGGTACCGACTCTATACTGAGAGTGATAAGGATAAATTGGATTTTATTCTAAACGCTAAATCCGTCGGGTTCACCTTGGTTGAAATATCCGAATTGCTTGTTATTGAAGTAAACAAAAGCCATAAAACATGCAATGACACCAAAAAACTGGTGGATTATAAGCTCTCTCTGGTTAAGGAAAAAATAATAGAGCTAAAACGAATCGAACATGCACTACAGATACTCTCCAACTCTTGCCATGGAGATTCTACCAGCGCGACTTATTGCACCATTTTAGAGTCTTTAGAAAATAAAAAAGTAATTTAGTGCTCGTTGTAATATTTAGCCAAAATTTGAAAAAGGAATAAATATGCTATTAACCAATTTTGTAGAATTATTTTTAGATTCAGCACCTTGGTTGTTGCTTGGCCTTCTATTTGCCGGGATATTAAAAAGTTTTATTCCTATGGCATGGATGCATAAACAGCTTGGCAATAACAATACATCTTCTATTTTTAAAGCCGCTTTGTTTGGTGCGCCTTTACCACTTTGTTCTTGCGGTGTTATCCCAGCGGCTATTGGCTTACGACGTGCTGGTGCATCAAAATCAGCAACCACTGCTTTTTTAGTGTCTACACCAGAAACAGGTGTTGATTCCATCTCTGTCTCTTACGCAATGCTGGGGCCTTTTATGGCGATTATTCGCCCTATTGCGGCTATAACAAGTGCCGTATTAGCAGGGTTGCTTGTAGGGCGAGAAGACTCGCTCAGCAACAAACAACCAAGTGATCATTCTGAAAAAAAATGCTGTTCTTCCAGCACTAAATCAATAGAAGAGACATCTGTAAAAACGGAGTTAGCTAAAACATCATCAGCAAAGCAAAGCAATACACGCTTCTCAGAAAAAGTTATTAAAGGTCTTAAGTTCTCGACCAGTAACCTTGTTAGAGACATCAGTGTTTGGCTGTTAATAGGTTTATTTTTTGCTGCCTTGATACAAACCTATGTCCCAGCATCTTTTTTATCTCAATGGGGCAATGGCTTAATTGCTATGTTGGTGATGGTGGTTATTTCTATCCCTATGTATATATGCGCTACTGCCTCTACGCCTGTTGCTGCGGCGTTATTGCTAAGCGGTGTTTCTCCGGGTGCAGTGTTAGTTTTTATGCTGGCTGGTCCAGCAACTAACATTGCGACCTTAGGCGTTGTTTATAAAGAGTTAGGTAAACGCTCATTGATTGGCTACTTATCTGGTGTATTGATTGGTGCTCTATTTTTTGGTTGGCTAACTGATATTCTTGTCGCAAACTTTGTTATTAATGTTGCTCCACAAATAGGCCATGAACACCAATTACTACCTGAAGTAATTACTATTAGTACTGGAGTATTCCTCGCCATACTAATAGTAAAAGAATACGTCAAAAAAATCATGACATGGCGTACAGCCTAACCGTGCTAACGGCTGTCTATTGTAGGAGTATTAGTCGCCCATTCTGGCGGCTTATGATAGCGTCCTACAACAGAACTCAATATCAAAAAAGCCAACAAAGAATAGGCAATTTGTTCTAATTTAAATACTAAAAAAGCAGAACATAACACGCATAAATCGGCGATTAATGTGGTTTTCCAAGCATGGATATTAAATCGACGCTCAAGGTAAACCGCTAACGTATTCAAACCACCTAAAGACGAATTATGTCGAAACAAGATAATTAAGCCAAAGCCAACCAACATCCCACCAAGAATAGCCGATAACAATAAGTTAATTTCTAGAAAGACGTAATAACGGAATAACTCTGATAAACCCGACAGCAAGCTGACACTACAAAACGTTCTAATAGCAAAATCTCGTCCTAATGAACGCCATGCTAATAAATAGAATGGAATATTAAGAATAAAAAACAATGCACCAAAAGAGAAAGACGTTACTTGGATAAGTATCATTCCAATGCCAGCGGTACCACTGATTAATAGTTCAGATGAGTTAAGTATGTGGATGCCAAAAGCAACCAACAAACAGCCTTCAAGAATAGAAAGCCAACGATGAGTAATATGCATAATATACCCTACATAGTTTTGTTAACTTTTGGTTAACGAATACCGGCCTTTACTATCTCTTGTGAAAATAGAAATCGGCGCAGGAAAAGTGCTAATAAGCAGCGGTACTCTAAAGCATAGTATGAATAGATACAATAATGGGAATATCATTGACAAAAAAGAAGGAAAGAAAGAGGGGATTTTAAACTTTAGTTTTTATCTGCTAATTAAAAAAATAAAAAAGCCAAATCTTTTTTAAAAGATTTGGCTTTTTTTTACTTTTATATTAGTTAGCGCGTGCTTGGCTAGCAACATTTCTTAATTCATATTGACGAGCTTTAAGCGCTCTTTCTTGTGATAAGAAGATTGAGTTGCTTTCTAATACATCAGATTTAGAAAAATCAACGACCCTGTAACAGATTCTGTGTAACTGCTATTTAGTTAAAGTGTTTTTCGAGGCGTTCCTCGAACTCAATAATAAATCGACTCATTGCTTGGCGCCAGTTCTGAATCGGCATGGTCCATTTTTTACTGGCCTCTTTGATCGCAAGGTACACCATTTTTCTTGCTGCATCATCGCTTGGGAAGACTTTTCGTTTTTTAATCG
>Ga0308007_10000649_pt1 | contig 15644 bp, 18 predicted proteins | sample Neamet71_FD_203152 | JGI IMG/M metagenome (GOLD analysis project Ga0308007, IMG submission 203152) | Marine microbial communities from water near the shore, Antarctic Ocean - #71 | ecosystem: Environmental > Aquatic > Marine > Unclassified | place: Southern Ocean | collected 2014-06-07
GCGATTAGTCTTGCGATTAGTCTTGCGATTAGTCTTGCGATTAGTCTTGCGATTAGTCTTGCGATTAGTCTTGCGATTAGTCTTGCGATTAGTCTTGCGCTTTGACCCACGGTTCCTGAGACTTGTTATACTTTTAACTTTACTTGTACTTCTATTTCTTTTTTTTTGAGAATGTTTCATATATATTAAGTATTATTTTTTTTTAACGCACAATTTGATTTAAAATAATAAGTAATATTAATTATAAATATGATTATTCCCGTCCGCTGTTTTACATGTGGAGAAGTGCTTGCTGATAAATGGATCCCGTACATTACGGCTATCCAGGATGATAAAACCAAGATAAATAAAGAAGTTGATTCAAATGAAAATAATTTAGACCTAAGATATATTGATATTACAAATCCTCAACCCGAAAAAAGTATAGAAGGTAAAATATTAGATGAACTTGAACTTCATAAATATTGTTGTCGAAGAATGATGTTAGGAAATGTACACATTATATCTTATTTATCATAAATATAATTCCGAAATATAAATTATATGGTAATTTAATATACTATGAATACTCAAAGTATTGACGAATTAACACGAGATTTAAGTAGTCCGGAAAGAAGCGCTTTTCTGGGGTTAGAAAGTGAATTAGTTAACATAGACGGTGAATTAGTTAATAGACAAGACCAAGCATTTACAAATTTGGAAAGGAAATTAATGGGTAGGATAGAAAGTGTAGAGCAAATAATGAAAATGAATATGATAAATAATAATAGTAATAATGACGACGAATATGATCTCGTTAAGCCATTTGAACTGAATATTTCGGCCGAAACCAGACCTCAGATGAGCGCTGCTGGATTATCAGAACATAATAGACATGGTAGTCATTTATCAAATCACGAATTACATCAAATAAAATCCATACATGAGAAAGATCATAGAAAAGAACCACATTCTATAATGGATGAATCTATGGGTGAAGTTTTAGATAAAACTATTAATTTTTTATTACATTCACAGGATGGATATACGAAGAAAATATATGAAGCCGAATTAATGGAAGATATTCATGGGGGTGATGTAGGTTACTATGATCGTTTTAAGATTCATTTAATTGCCATGGTTTTATTTATACGGGATGATCGGAATATAATTTATATTGGATTCTTAATGGTATTTATTTCTATAATAATCTATTTCATTAATATTATAACTACACGAGATGCTTAATTCAATGGGTATAATCGATATTATTCACAAATTAATTCAACCCAACATTAAGATATTAATAATAGTTGCATTAATTGTTATACTAATATTTAAGGATGTTAATATAAATATCATATTAATTTTAGGATTTATCTTAAATATTTTCCTTTACCATAAGCAAATAATAAATATATTCGGAGAGATAGACAAATCTGAAACTAAAACCGAAAGAATTATAGAAAATAATAAAAGATATAAAAAAGAAATTCGGTTTAATGATAAAATTAACAAAATAATTAAAAAGCTAAGGAAATATAGAAAATATAATTTGAACTCGTACGACGAAGGATATAACAATTTAAAACAATTTATGTTTATTATCAATGACTTAGAAAGAATAGATATAGGACATCCGAAACAATATTTTGAAAATGCCGAACTACACTTGAAACAATCATTAAATTATTTTCAATCGATTAGTATTTCGGTTCCCGAAGAAAAATTAATTGATGGTCTGAAATATAATAAATATGAAACAACTAAATTGGGTAATAGGATAGGGAAATTATGTAAATCTTTACATAAGCAATGTTATTATCTTTTATTCAATTTATCACTAAGATTAAATGAAAAATGGGATGAACAACCTGATATATATATGAGTCAGATTACTATGAATTATCAAAATGTTGAACCGAATAATATAAGTGATTATAACTGGGAGTTATATTAGTTTATTCAATAGATATAATATATCCTATGATAATAAATGAATTATATAGTAAATATTGATTATTCAATTATCAGAAATGAAAAGTTGAAATACAATTATAATTATAACTTTCTAGAAATAATAGAAGATCATGTCGATATAGATTTCTATGTCGATATTTTAAATACGCTGGACTTATATACTTTAAAAAATATATGGAATTCAATTGTAAAAAAATGGACCACGGGTCAAAAGAAAATGAGTAATAAAAAAGATAAAAAATATTTGGCAAGTCCGTATTCTGAAAAGAATTATCACTATATTCATGAATCAGTAACATCCGAGAGACTAAACGATTTATTAAATGAATTTATTAATAATGATAAATTTAAAGCAATTTTTGTTGTTAATTGTATTCTTACATCACTTTACTAATTCATATTTGTGAATACACATGGAATACCAGCCGCTTCCATATCAATTGGATCTAATTCGGGCAATTTTATGTCTTGATGCAAATCCAGTATGGGCTCCAAATTGGGATTATTCATTCCCCCGAGTCTGATTGTTTCTTTAAGTAAATAATTCATCTTTAACATGCTAAATAAAGTTTTATTTTTTTCATTTAATCTTGTAATAGATAGATAGCGACCGTGTGGTCGTTCGATTAAATTAATATTAATTGTTTCTGGAATATTATCTTCAATTGTTAATGTGCAAAGATAATCATTATCCATCTCTACTGAAATACGTGATATCCATTCTTCATTAAATAATTGATTATTCCCGCAACTTTCATGATCAAATAATATATATCTATACCCGGTGAAACTTGTTATGGGTATGATAGATCTAGGTGCAATATTACCCATTTTACGAATTGGGTTAACATGTCTAAAATTAACTAAGTTACTATGGCCGTCGACCATAAAGATTGAAAACGATCTGTTTTCAAGATTCACCAATTTCACTTCTTTTTTTTTAGTATTTAAAAGCGATTCGTACATTTGAATTTGTTCAGCATCTATTTCCGAAGTTCTATCCTGGATTACAAATTCTCTTAAACATTTCTCAACTATTATCATTGTTTCTATTATTTCGATATCTGCTTGGGGAACATCTGCTTGGGGAACATCTGCTTGGGGAACATCTGCTTGGGGAACATCTGCTTGGGGAACATCTGCTTGGGGAACATCTGCTTGGGGAACATCTGCTTGGGGACAAGTCCGCCTATTATGTCCTCTTAAACCGCAGATAGAGCAGGTCATTATTAAGTATTTATATTACGAATTGTATTTACTAATCAAATTTATCGAAATTATTTAATATAGTATTTTTGTCTTTCTTTTTGCGGTACAATTTGAGATATTCCGAATCCTTTTTAACTTTTCTGTCACCTATATCTTGATTATTAACAATAACAACCGGGGGTATATTTAATTCATAATTATAGATATTATTTCTATAAGTTTCGATATCCATGCTTCCTCCGAAATTCTTGAGGACAAGTCGGTTTGGTGGTAATTTAATATCAATATAATTTCCATAAATTTTCTTGTGGTAAAATTTCATTAATTGAAATTTTTCCCATAATTCTTTATCCTTATAAGTATCATACAGATATCTAAATGAACATTCGTCTGAACAAAATATTCCATTAACATAAAATACACTTTTATTGTATTTTAGAGGAAGATATTTGATACATGAGCATTCGTGACAACAGTTCCAGCATAGCATTTTGTCAGATTTATATTCGCTTTCAATTCTAACATATCCCGGTAATATCTGTTTATCTGTATTGTCTGTATCTTTAATACAAATAATAATGTGAGACATTTACTTCATAATATAATTTTAATCTTTAAGTTTAAAACAAAATATAATAATAAGTTAAAAAATAAATATGTTTGGAGAAATACAATTTGAATTAAGCGGCTTACACACCCTGTTACTATTTTTGATTGTCGGGGGGGCGATTGCTTTATTATACCTTGAAATCAAAAAACTTAAGGTTCAGGTCAATACAATACTTATGGATCCGAATAATCAAAATGTAGGGGCAAAAGATTTCGCAAACAACGATGGTTCGGGATCTATATTTTCGAAGCTAATGAACCCATTAACAACTCTTCAGGAATCAATGAATCCCCCACCGGTAAATACGCAAACCAATGATTTAAATGACTATAATGAAATAAAAAAAATACCTATTGTACTTCCGAGTAACCCCATTAACCCAGTCAACTCGGGCAACCAAGTCAACCCCAAAATAATTAAAGAAATATTCCCCAATACAGAATCAAATAATTTCTCATCTGATATCGAAAAAATAATGAACTATCACGATGACGGAGATGGTGGAGATGATGGCGATGGTGGAGATGATGGCGATGATGGCGATGATGGCGATGGAAGTGATGATGGCGACGATGGCGATGATGGCGATGATGGCGATGATGGCGATGATGGCGATGATGGCGATGATGGCGATGATGGCGATGATAGAAGCGATAGAAGCGATGGGAGCGATGGGAGCGATGGGAGCGATGGAAGCGATGACATTAACGATATTGATATTTCGGGTATTACGGTGAATTCCGATTCAGATGAAGACAGTGACGGAGAGGTGGTGGATGATATCATAGACTATACCAAGATAACTGTAAATAAGTTAAAAGAAATATTATCACATAAAGGATTGTCTCTCACGGGAAATAAAACAAAATTAATTCAAAGGATTATGGAAAATCAGTAAATTATTCAAAATTATTTTATTTATTTAAATATAAATGAGCAAAGTTACGGATAATGTGGAATTAGGATTTCCCGCTAGAATGAACGATGGGCGTCAGTTTACAGATTATAGACCTAATTGTTATCTCAATAATGAAATGGGACAGAATATGGGTAGCTGGCAATATAGAACATATTTAACGCGTAATGCAGTTCAGATTCACGATAAAATGATTAAAACTGTCGAGAGTAACAGTGCATGTACGAATTGTTCGGGAGCACCCGTTCCCGATGTTAAAACCGTTATAGATTGCACCCATCAAAATACTTGTTACTACAATATGAAAGATCCCAATGGTTTGGGTCAAGGTAGAAATTACAATACACAATAAATTAAAGATAATGTTATAATTAAAGATAAGGTTATTTAGAAATGATAGCAATTTTTTATTATTTTATTCCAAGTTGGTTTCTATATCATTCAATTGAATATGCATTACATTCATTAGGACATAGTCATAAATATGGTACTTATATTTACAGAATTCATAGAAATCATCATACAATACATTATCCAACTAATAATTTATTAAGTAATGAACATCAAACCAATTCTCTCTATGGATTATCCGAGGGTATGGTAGCATATGCCCCCCCTGTGATGATTATTTTTCAAATTTTGTATTTTATTGTTAAGTTCGATACTTTCCTTATTATAACATCGGAATTATTATTCATTGCTTATTTGTCGGATTACCTTCATTCACAAATTCATTTGAATCAATCATGGTTAGAAGAATACGAATGGTTTCAGAAAAAAAGAGAAGAACATTTTAATCATCATAGAAATACAAATAAAAATATGAATATAATAGATATGAATCTTGATCGTTTAAACAAAACATACAAGGGATAATTTATATATATATATATATACATGGCGATACTTATATTTATTTTTACTACTCTTATAATTTGTTTTGTTGATTTAATAATGCAACAAAACAAGAATATTGATGATATCCCCGACAAAGATTTGATTTTCCATGATAAATATAATTTATTTGGAAATAATTATCAATTAATTATAACTAAAGAAACACTCATATCTTTTGGCTTATATTTACTTATTTATTGTATCGCCGTTGAGCCATTAATTTACGTATTTATATATAAATCCGAATATTCATTAACGGGTGTACATGAAAGTTTAGCCTTAAAAAAATTAACTGGAAATAAACTCAGTCAAAAAGATTATACAATTACATTTTTTAAATTTATAGGATTTCAATTTATTTTCTCTCTATTTTCCCTATTATTCTATGGACTATTTTTATTCAGCATCGTCATGATTCGGTACGTCGTTGAGTGGCGCCCACCCACACAGCAAATGCGCGATTCCGCTTCCGCTTCCGCACCGCCCGCTTCCGCACCGCCCGCTACACTACCACAATCGGCATAAACCGATCGAACTAAATAAAAGATTTATTAATGTTACTCAATGAATTATTGTCTCCAACGATTTCCACAATCCAAGCAATTTATAAACTGTGTCATCGGTTCATCGGCGGATCTTGTTTGAATTTCGTAATAGGAACAAGAACGACTTCCGCATTTGCGACATTTAAATACATCTGTCATGGCCTCAGGTTTAAGATCATATTTAATCTTATCTCTTTTAATTTTAAGATCAAGTAATTCTTTCCAATTTTCTGGAAAAATATCACAAACATTTAGATAGCATATTTTTTCAGGATTTATTTCATTTTTTACTATCCGTTCAATAAAATTTATATTCTTAATATATGAATTTTTTTTGACATTTGAATAGATCATTAGAATTTTTGTTAAATAAAAATCTTTAAACAAATTATTTGACCAGTATCTTTTGATATGTTTCTCTTTTGATTTCTTGATAACATAGTTGTAAATACCTTTTTCTATTTTAAGGGAGATTATTTTATTATTTATTTCCTTGTCAAACATTTTAACAATTGTAGAACGAAAATTGTCATCAAAACTACTCATTTGTTATTTAATAATAATATTTCTATAAATATTGAATCAAATTTAAATTAATTTAATTAATAATCTGTCATATCTTCTTCTAATTCATTTTCATTATCAGATAATTCTTCGTCCTCTTCCTCGGTCTCGGATGTTTCAATTTCTGGATTATAATCAATATCCTCTTCCTCGCTCGATAATTCTCCATCATCGTCGGATCTACACTCATCGAATCCACCAAATAAAGAGTTATAATAATCACTATATTCTGAAATACATATATGACAATATTTTTCTTTTATTCTTTTTACTACGAAAATATCACCGAAGAGTAATTGTTCCGATGAATCCGAATCTATAAAAGTACTTGACCCCGATGGAGGTAAATCGTGTTTATTTTCAAAACCAGCTTCCCCATCATACCAACCATAGCATAATAATTCGGTTTGACCTATTGACCATATATAAAGCAATTTCATAGAATCATTTCCCCGCGATTTACTATTTGTAGTTAATGTTTTTATGATATTCTTTTTTGTAAATTTACAATCAATACTACCCATATCTCCATTCTTATATATTTGCACCACTTTCATTTATATTATCATTTAATTATTCTTTTAAATAAAATATATGTTTAATATTATGTTTAATATTATGACCACAACCGATATAACCGATACAGGTGATATTCTGGATACAGTAGATAGATAAAGACTGGGTCGCTCGATATGGAACAAACTCCAAGGTATACCAACCTCTCGTTGAAGGAAAAAGAACCGGAATCGGGAAGTAGATAAGTTAAGAAAACAAAACCCAAACCAAAGAAAACTAAAAAACGAGTCAACCCTAAACAAAATCAATAACGAAACTAAAATCAACACTAAAGCTAAGGCAAAGCATCATTTCGGAAAATGAAATCGAAGAAGGCTAAAAATAAATCAAGTTACAAGAAAAAAAGAAAAAGAAAAAGAAAAAGAAAAAGAAAAAGAAAAAGAAAAAGAAAGATAAATCAAATTAAAGAATATTATAATTTAATCTAATTCATTATAAATGGAATTTAAATTAAATTTTAAAGAGGAGGAAAGAATTCAAGAATCAAGTAAAATTATCTTAAAATATCCATCAAGAGTACCCATTATCGTTGAAAAACATGAAAACTGTATTTTTGAAGCAATAAATAAAAAGAAATATTTGGTTCCACGAGATATGTTAATGAATCAGTTCGTTTACATAATCCGTAGAAGAATTAAATTAGATTCTTCTCAAACATTATTTGTTATGGTTAACAATACGCTCGTTTCAAGTAATGATAATTTAGGTAAAATATACGAAGACAAATGTGATAAGGATGGATTCTTGTATATGGAGTATAGTTCCGAAAACACATTCGGTTAAACTAAATTAAATATATTTTATAATAGTATAATTATAATGGATAAAATTGTACTGATAGTTTTATTATCAATAGCCCTTTATTTTTACATTAATAGAGGAAATAATGACGAACCCACGCAGAAAGAAATACAAAAACTTGATTATGTTAAAGAAAAGGATGAAGAAATTATCCAAGTCGATGAATTAGGCGATTTCCCTAGACCCCAAATTAGTCGTAGTTTTAAAAAACTATCTAATAAGATTATAAAACCTCTTAATAATACAAAAGATTTCTTTCCTAATGGAAAAATTAGCGATATTATAAGAGATACACCTCAGAATATGTCTAATAAAAGGTTGTATTTACCCGAATACTACAGAAAAGATAGACTGAGCGGTAATGATATTGGAACAGAAGAATTACGATCATTCACAACAAACGATGAACCAGATAATTCATGGACGGATAAAAATGTATCACATCATCCAAAATTTTATACAAGTGATATCAAAAATGAATTAACCAATACGGGTTCATTTTTTGACAAAAATAATCAATATAATGATAAAACAAGCTCAAACACCGATGTACTCGTTAGCGATAGTTGTTATACGGATAAGAAAGGTGTAAAGTTCTGCGAAGATAATACAAGAATTCAAAATATTCCCCCATCTCTTATCTCTGATATTAATAAATGTTATGCACTTAACACAATTGGAATGTATAAGGATAAAAAGAAAAAAGGAGAATATATATCTTTTAATGCTGAAAATATTATTAACGAAGAAGTCGGGGTATGGACCTATTCCGATGATAGAACTATAAATGGTGGTAAATTTTATAATGAAGTATTTCCATCAAAAGTAGAAAACGAAACAGTTTCACCCAATCTAAAACCCCTAACGGGAAATTGCTCCATTTAAATAGCAACAAGCCGAGTTGATTTCAATATTATTTTCTTTACACCATAGGAGAGTAGATTTTATCTGATTTTTGCTAGGATAAATACAAATATCTTTATCAAATAACCTAATCCCTTCATCAATTTTAATTACCTGTTTTTCGAGATAATATTCATTAAAAGACCGTATACTTTCAATGAAATTTTTGTCGCATTCATAATTATAATCATGATCGAAATCATTTACTAATCCCCTAAATAATTTATTAATTATTTCAGTGTTATACCCCTTAAAACCGGAACAAATAATATATTTTTCAGAATTGGAGTAACGACTAACCGATGGTTTGTGAAAATGGATTGTTTCATAAGAAATAGACAAATAATAAATTAAAAGTATAGTTTCTTTCAAATAAATATCGAATAATTTACAAATAAAAATACCATTTTTTTTCTGAGTATTAAGTGCTAAAAATATTTCACTATATATCAATTTTAATGAATCTCTCTCTTGATTATTGTAATCCGACGAATAATCAAATCCTCCATCGGCGGTAACTATATCATATTTATTGCGTTTATTTTTAATCAGAGATAAAATATTTCCAATATCACAAATATCCCCATTATTTTTTTTTCCATATTCGAAGTTTATATTCTTTTCATCCAGTAATTTTTTATTCCAGTAAGGAATGTTTTTATCATCTGATAATAAACTTGTTCCATAAATATTTTTAATTTTATCTTTATAATCAAGCATGCATTGAATAAATCCACCCGGGGCCTCGGCTATACAAAAAATATCTATATTTTCTCGGTTATCCAAGATTCCATAAGTATTAATTATTTCCTTTAATTTAAAGTAAGAACGACTGAACGGGGTAAATCTTGCTATATTCTTATTGGGATTGGGCGATGTATAGATATATTCATGTTCGTGAATAATTTTTTTTATAGAAGACCATTTTCGGGGATTGATATCTATTTTATTTTTTATTTCTTTTACTTTATCGATAAGATCCTCCATGTTATCGATCGATACAATTTCATTTTTGATATAAGCGATTTCGTATTTCATAATAAAATGTATTTTTATTTTTTTAAGTTAATATTTCTGAAAGATGAACCAATTATTTAAAGAACTTAACACACCGAGTTTTTCGTTTTCTTTCTTATTAATTTCAACCGATCTATGATACGGTCCACCCTGTTTTAATAAGGTGTCTTTTTCTGATAATTTGCGGATATTCTCTATAATTTTCCCAAAAGAACCGAGACCCGGTTCTAATGAATATTCATCCTTATTAAATATACCACTATAATTACCATTTAATTCGGGCGAAACAAGTTTAAATCTGTAAAGTTTCATCATTTCTTTTAATAAATCGAAGTTAACCAAATATTCGGTAATAGGTTGCCCAATACTACTCATCTCAACCGTAATTTTTTGACCAAATAACGGTCTAATATTATTCGGTGCGTATTCGAAATTTTCAATCTCATAATCCTTTCTAACAGAAAACACGAGATTATCTGATTCATCGTTCATAGTGTATTCATCTTTATCTTTTAACAATTCAAAGATCTTATTACCATCGTAACATGTACCTATAAAATAACCACCCTTGATACAATTATCACTTAAATTCTGTAGATATCCCCGTAGAGTTATTTCATTCCTAAAATAGTAATGAATGGTAAATTGACTGCTTATGATATTAAAACCTTTATCAGCTATTTTTCGATAATCCTTTTCGATTTGTTTATACTCTTTCGGCACAGAGTTATTCTTATTATAAATTATATTAATAAGATTGCGATTTCTATCAACAGTATCATTTTCTCCTTTATAACCAGCTCCATTTTTTATAGATTCAGATGTATCATATTGAATAAACATCGCCTTCGGCTTCCGCCGAGTTTCAAGATAAAATCTCTTTGCAGCATTACGAACATCCCCCGAAATATCTAAACCCAATAGAAACTCAATACGATTTTTTGAATAGAGATATTTATTGATATCACCACCGCGACCAATAGATGTATCCATAACGGATATTGGTCTTTTTCCAATGGAACATATAGCTGTTATTAATTTATTTTTAATATAATTATGAAGTTTCCTTAGAGAAATATCTTCACTACTTTCACTATCATTATCGATATAGTAATTATCCTTTTTGGGATATTCTTCGTCTTTATTTTCTAAATCTGGTGGATCATCCACACCAGTAATCATTTCAGTTGTTACCGGATTTATAATTGTCGACCATATACTATTCGCAGTGGTGAAGAATTGAGGCTTAATTTTATCAGGTCTAAGTCGTAGGGGGTACCAACGTGCATCTTCGGGATTATCGGGACAGTATCTCATTTCAACTAACTGATTGTCTAATAATTCAGATTTATCTTTTTCGCAGAACATCTTATTATTCCTAAGAGGTATATTACATATATGATGGGATTTTGTTTTATCTGGATCAAATAATATTTCTTTTTTTTCCACTGAAAGTGGGTCGCTATTTAAAATTTTCCACGCGTAATCAAAATCTTCATCTCGTTTAACATCATATCCGACATATAATTCGACCTGCTTGCATTTCATAATTCTTCCTCCGATCTTTGAACTAACAATTTTATCTCGTTTTTCTCCCTTTTTATTTTCTTCTCTGACAATTCTAACTCTAAAATCAATTGTATTTTCCTCGGGGGGTTTCCATTTATAATTAATGGACCATTCCCCACCGAAGTTTTTCATAACTTCCCCTTCATTCATCGATTTAACGGACATAAACATCGGCATGTAAATTAAACCATCAATAGAATATTCGTATCCACTCTTTTTTGTTTCTATATCCCATAATTTCTTTGACTGTCTAAATATTCCATTAATATTTGTGTATTTATTCGCATCTTTTTTACTTTTGAGTAACTTCTTCGGACCTTCCAAGTAAGATTTAAATCCAACCCGAAAATCGGTTCCATCCAATATCATTTTTACAGTTTGTTTAAAATCTTCTATTATCGCAAATCTCGAAATATCTTTCTTCTTACGGGATATCCATGGATAAGTATACGCATGATTTGGATACTTCGAAAATCCATCACCGGCATAATAAACATCAAATATCATAAAGAGTTTGATAGGATCACCCCTTCTATTCAGAGTTATGTATTCGCCATCAAATAACCATTTGCCCTGACACCCTTCGAAACGAATATCGGTTCCAATTATTTCTTTCTTAGGTGTAATTAAATATCCATGTTTATCAAATCCTATTAGTAGCTGTGCTCGGATTCCGTCAGCCTTTTCGGTTACTACATATCCTTCTACAATCGAATGATTAAAATCTTTCATTATATTTTCCTTACTCATTGAAATCGGATTAGGGCCCACAAATCTTGTTTCTTTTACTTCTAGTTTTTCTATTTCGTTTGCTAATTTTTTATAATTATCATCTTTATCCCTCATTCGTTTCAGCATAGTCTTCTTCTTTAATAAATACCCCGAATCATTTTGTTCTATAAGATTTTTATATTCTAAAATAATCTTGTTTTTTTCCGTATTACCTACGATTATTTGTCCATTTTCTTTTAATTTTAAGATTTCACCAATGTTTTTCTTAAATACCATTACAAGGGCCTCGGATACAAGATTAATATCATTCGGTTTTATATTTTTCTGTTTATAATCCATCACATGCCCCAATACATCTATATCTTCGTCAAATTCACCGGCCTCTTTTAATTGTTCATATGTGATTAAGGGGGGGGGCTCGAAAGTGTATTTTTCGGGAGTCCACTCGTTTACAACTTCATTTATCACATCTTCCTGTAAATTAATATTTTCGGTCGGCGTCCCCTGTATTAAATCCTTTTTTTCTTTCTTTTTGGGTGCCCACGATATTGATTTCTTAAAATAAGCAATTTTTAGAATATAACTTTCGGGAACTAGAATTAAATTTTGTAATTCTTTTTTTTCCTTTAATTCTCCCTCACTGAATTCGGGAAAAACCGAATATTCAATATAATCGGTTTTTTGTGGGGCTCCTTCATAGTCACCAGTAATATTTTCTTTATTCGTTGAGTACAATATTTTTTTATCGTGGGTCAGAATAGCCTCGAATAACTCTAAACGATTACTATCTTCCCAGTATTCATATTTAATATCTTCAAATGAATATTTGGGACGAACCATTTCCTTATCCGAAGGATAAATAAGGACATCCATAAATTCACCCTTATCCGAATCGATCCCTCCCTCTATATTGTATGGTTCATCGTATGGAGCTATGTGATATGGTTCTATTTCAGAATAAACATTATCCCCTTCGTTTATTTTCCAGTCGGTTTTCATCTGTAAGAATTTTTCATTTAATTTTTTGTCTGTTTCTTCTTTTTCCTTAATTATTTTTTCTTTAAAAATATCAATAGGATATACTCCAAGATTCGAAATTGATCCAACATACTCGATTTCAAGTTCATAATTCTCTTCATTTTTTAGAATTTTTGACCCAATAAAGGATTTAAATAAATTATTTTTCTTGAATTTCGGGTTGTAATCATTGTTTTTAACAACTGTTAAATCAATTCGAAAAAGATTATCTTCTGTTATAAAACTATATCTTTTCTTATATCTGAAATATTTTAATTGATTCTTCCAATTCATTAATAAACTTTGTATTTCGGATGAGTTTTCCTGAATTAATTCTTCGGATTTTAAGTTTATCTTGAAATTGTAATCATAATCAATTATGGGATAATAACGAACAGATGGAAACAAAGGGTCACGATATCTCATTTTTTTGATAAAAATTTTATTAGATATATCAACCAGATCATCGGATCTACAATATTTTTTTATATTTTCAACCCCCATAATCGATGTCCGTATATCTTTAACAATAATATCCAGTGTATTTTCTTCGGATAATAATGGATATTTCTGTTTTAAAACAGACAATAACCTCAAAAAGTCTTCTCTATTTAATTTACTTCTAAAATCTCCACCATAAACAAATTCTAATTCGCAATCTTTATTTTCAATCGCTTTTCTAGCATAATTCAATAATTGATTACTTTTTTTGCCTTTTAGCAATTCCATATATATATACTATACTTATTAAATATTGTTTAAACTAAATCAAATTATTTTCTAGTACTCTTTTATAAATGGACAGTATGCTTGATTTATTTATGGGTGATCCCGTTTACGACGAACAAAAAAATGTTATTCGGAGAGACTTCGGTGTAAAGAATATTGTAGCGATAATGGTTGTTGGATTCATTGGATATTCTTTAATGGGTGAAACGAAACCTATATCCGGTAAGAGAAAGATGAAGGGGGGCGCGAAGACGCGGTTTGGTTGGCCCGCAGTCGCGGACTGGATGGACGCAAACACGTCGAGCACGCGGAAAGCGACCTTGCAAAGCCTTGACATTCCGATCGTGAATGTGGACACGTCGCCAGGCCCCAGGAGCCTGGGCGGTATATCAAAAGGCGAGATCTTTTTAGGTCTATTTGGGGGGGGAGCATTATTTGTAATTGCGGGGCTTATATGGGTGATCGCTGGTAAGCCCGGCATCAGCAAGCTTCCCAGGCTATTGGCGGGTCCATTGAAGCACCTGAGGTTATAAACATTTTTCTCTAATTCTTTTCTAGTACTCTTTATAAATGGACAGTATGCTTGATTTATTTATGGGTGATCCCGTTTACGACGAGCAAAAAAATGTTATTCGGAGAGACTTCGGCGTAAAGAATATTGTAGCGATAATGGTGGTTGGATTCATTGGACATTCTTTAATGGGTGAAATGAAACCTATATCCGGTAAAAGAAAGATGAGGGGGGGGGGCACCGAGTCCACCAAGCCCCCCCCCGTGCCGGTCTTTGGTCCAATTCTTGTGGGGGGACTTTTTCTGGGAACCATTTTCTACTCACTCGTGTATTTATTTTCAAAGGAGACGGTCGAGGGGTGGGGTTATTACGTGGTGTGTGTTGCGTTGGGGGTCGGCGTCATGGGCATGGGCGCCGGTTCGGCCGAGGCCGCGGCAGCTGCGGGTGCTGGACCAGGGCTATGAGACGAAGCGAACTCCGAAGAAATAAAATTTTTTTTCTAATAAAGAATATAAATGGACAGTATGCTTGATTTATTTATGGGTGATCCCGTTTACGACGAACAAAGAATATTATTCGGAGAGACTTCGGCGTAAAGAATATTGTAGCGATAATGGTGGTTGGATTCGCGGGGTATTCTTTAATGGGTGAAATGAAACCTATATCCGGTAAGGGGAAAATGAAGGGTGGAGATGGAAAAGAATACTTTTGACCCTTAGTGTTCGGCTGTATTTTTTTTTCGTGATCAATATAATAACATAATCTCTTTATAAAATTATTTTCTAAAATTATTTTCTAAAATTATTTTCTAGTACTCTTTATAAATGAACAGTGTGCTTGATTTATTTATGGGTGATCCCGTTTACGACGAACAAAAGAATATTATTCGGAGAGACTTCGGCGTTAAGAATATGATAATCATAGGCGTTTGCGGCTGGGTGGTACTTGGTCTGATGGAGGGAAATGGAAACAATCTTAAATCTGGCAAGGGGGTGATGAAAGGTGGCGGCCCCCTGGCTCTGATGCATGGCGCCGTTAACGAGATCACCACGTTCTTCACAGGGGATGCTTGGTGGCAACCTGGGACGC
>Ga0308007_10000652_pt1 | contig 15599 bp, 19 predicted proteins | sample Neamet71_FD_203152 | JGI IMG/M metagenome (GOLD analysis project Ga0308007, IMG submission 203152) | Marine microbial communities from water near the shore, Antarctic Ocean - #71 | ecosystem: Environmental > Aquatic > Marine > Unclassified | place: Southern Ocean | collected 2014-06-07
AAAACCTACACTGAAACTTGCTTATCCTTATTTTCCTGAAAATGTCACTGCGCTATTTCATAAACTTATACCGAAAGCGAATTTTCTACCTGACTACCATCCCGAGTTTGGCCATTGTTTTGGTGCAGACCCTTGGATATCTATCATCAAAGATTATCAGACTAATAAAGCAGATCAGTCTTATATCGCGGCTTCCGTTGCATTAAATGGTTATTGGGCGATCGCTAATATCCATCTTAATCAGCAAACTTCAGTTTGTTTATCAAAGGTGGTTTTATGAATAAATGTTATCAATATACAGGGCAGCTTTGCTCACCTTTGTATCCAAAAACGTTATTTCGTTCGACGCCTGATGAAGTTATTGTTAATACCCCAGACGATTTTTTGTCGATGTTTCGTTTAACGGGAGCAAAAAGTAATTCGGTCTATCTCACTCCTCGGGATAACTACCGAATGTTAGAAAATTTAATTACGTTGGCTAAAGAAAGTATGCCAATGATTAATTATTTTTTATGTGCTTTACAAATGCCTGGTACCTGCCGGTTACCGAATAGACTTTTAGAAGAAGATGTCTTTTTGGTAGTTGATTTGACGAGTGATCGAGAGGCTCTTCTCGCAGAAGGCCATTGTGTTTTTTGTATTGAGAATGATCTTGTTCGTGATTTAGTCGAAGCGGGTAATAATCAATTGCATCTAACGTTGTACAAAAAAGGAGATCATCTACAAGAATGGCAAGCGTTTACTAGACAAATAAATGCGTTGGGGTTTGATGAGGTAGTTATATGAAAAATGTCACAATATTAGAAGCATTACAGGTGCAAGTTGATGATCAAGTTGACCTTATTTCCTTATGGCCTGCAAACGATGTGGCATCTCCCGATTTGGTTTTGTATGCAGGATCAGGGGAACTTGAAATCATGACTCAAGCTGATGTATCAAAATGGACGGTTGCCACTCAACAACGGTACCCAAATGCACAGCATCAATTTGTTTCTATGGCCTGCAATAGTCTTCACGCTGCTATTCTTGAATTTGAACGCAGTAAGGCTCAATGTGCGTACGTTTTTTTACTTGAAATATCTAAAAAATATTTACAAAAATTACTAGATAGCGCACTAGGAGACAACCCAGATCCTATCACAGTACATGCTTGTGCAGGGCGAGTCGTATTGCGTAAAGCTACAACAGAAGACATAAAAGAAAGCGATTTAGTTGTGCGCGCGTGTTCTATTTTAGCCAAGCCAAAAGGATTGATGAGTGACGTTTTATTACTTAAAAAACTGCAGAACTGGATTGGAGAGAATATCAAAGAGAGTCAACCAGTTGAGCTTGTTTCCTTCCAAGTGTCATCCACATGGTCAGATCAATTATTAATGGGATTCAAACGCTGGGTACAAGATTCTCCTGCGATTGCGGCCATCTTGCCTAGTTATGAAACGGGGGAAGATCATTACCTAGCATTAAAACCCTTGCTCGAATTACAACGTTATCATTCTGTATTACCAAAAAATAATATGATGTTAGCAACGCTTGGCGGCGGTGGTAGGCTGGGTGTTTTATTGCTTCAAATGGGAAGGAAGAGTTCGCTAGGTTTCAAGTCAGAAAGTGTTATTCCTATTACCTTAGAAGACATTAATCTGGGCCTTAACCAAGTCATAGAACGTGTGTCTCCCCCGCGTTATTGTGAAATAAATTATCGTAATGATAACGCTTATTTTTTTTCAGGCATTCAGCGTCTTCTTTAAATAATGACTAAAAAAGAAAGCGCTGATTTTAATGGATTTAGTTTTGGAGACAAAAATGGAAGCAATTAATATTTATAAAGCCCCGTTGCGAGATATTCAGTTTTTATTGTGGGAGCAAAAAAAAGTACAAGATACGATACTGCCTCATTACTCTAAATGGACAAAAGAAAAGATAGATCAACTTTTGCAAGAAGCGGCACATTTTTCAGAAAATGTTTTAGGTAGTACTTATAAAATAGCTGATGAACAAGAGTGTTGGCAGGATGAAAGAGGAGCTGTTCACATTCCAGATGGCTACGATATGCTATTAAAAGAGTTTAAAGAAAAATGGGCGTATCTATTTCATCCGAGCGCAGAAGTGGGTTTACCTCACATAGTTCATTATTTATTACTTGAAATGTTCTTGGGCGCTAACCCTTCATTTATGCCTTATATTGGTTTCAATTCACTCGCAGTGGAGCTATTACTGACCTATGGAACCAAAGCGCAACAAAATTTATATAATGAACGTTTATATTCTTATGATTGGTCTTCTTGTTTATGCACAACGGAAGCCGATGCAGGTAGCGATCTAAGTCGATTAACGATGATGGCTACCAAGCAAGATGATGGCACCTATTTATTAGAAGGTGAGAAACGCTTCATCTCCGCAGGCATGCATGATTTGACTGATAATATTGTGTATTTTGTGTTGGCTCGTACTCACGATGCTCCAGCAGGAATGGCTGGGTTATCTTGTTTTATTATTAATCGTTATGGTTTAGATAATAAAGGAAAAGCAACGATAGATAATCATGTTAGATGTGAAGAAGTCGTTTCTAAAATGGGATTAAAGGGATTAGCTAATACACATCTTTCGTTTGGTAAAAATGGTAAATGCCATGCAATGTTATTAGGTGAAACAGAGCATATCGGTTTAACACAATTGATCAAAAAAATGATGACACCAGCTCGAGTTAGTACAGGGATTTATGCGTTAGGTATGGCATCCAGCGCTTATTTGAATGCGTTTAATTATGCTCATCAACGCATTCAAGGAAAGCGTTTTGATTTATCAATGAGTGCCCGTGCTCCTAGTTTAGCTATCGCTGAACACCCTGATGTACAGCGAATGCTGCTTGAAATGAAAGCGTCAACGGAAGGATGTAGAGCACTTATTGCGACATTAGGCACGCTTGAAAGTACGCATAAAATCAAAACATCTAAAGCAGGAATTGAGCTTCCAAAAGGCAGTGTATCGAATGAAATGGCGTTATTTGATATTTTCTCGCCGGTGATTAAAGCGTATTGCTCGGATCAATCTTGGAAAACGGCAGAAACCGCCATACAAGTCTACGGTGGTAATGGCTACCTACGTAAATATCCTGCAGAACAATACGCACGAGACTGCAAAATTTTGTCTATATGGGAAGGGACAAATCATATGCAGGCTCAATTTTTATTGAGGGATAAGCTCGGTATGGGGTTATCTGAGACTAAATACCTGAAAGTCCTAGATGACAGCTTACAAATGGCTATTACTGTGTTTGAACAACAGGGTAACTGGCAACGAGAGTGCCATTTATTAAAAGAATCTTATATAGGTTTTCGAACCGCTTTACAGCATTTGGGAGCGAAAGTGAGAACGGGAGGCATATTAGCTGTACCCGCATCTGCGAATATTGTTTTGGATATGTTGGCAGAGATTTTAACCGCGTGGCAGCTACTAGACGCCGCAAATTGCGCTCAACAACAATGTACTCTGCTTTCAAAAGACGACAACGATTACGACTTTTACCAGAATAAAATAAACGCCGCTTTATTTTTTATAAATACAACGTTACCAGTAACCATGAGTAAGCCTAAAACAATTGAATACTTAATAGAAAACTTACCGTTAAAGGAAAGTAAAATCGCTGTTAGCGCCCCAGAGTTGAGAAAAATGAAGTTATCTTCTTAACGTTTAGCACATCATTAATGAGGCAAATATACGTGTATTTATTTGTCATTTTAAGTCGATGTTTGAAATAAGTACTTTTAATCTCTACTCTAATTAAGGTCTCATGCAGTCACTATATAAGAGTTTAACTAGAGTTATTATATAAAGGAAATGTATATGAAAAAGTTAATAACAGTCATTACGCCAACAATAATATTTTTATCTTTTGGTACACAAGCTGCGACTATCGAAGATGTTACTTGTGTAGATAATAGTATCGATTTCACCGCAGAAGCATCAAATTTTGATAGTTCATTTGGTAATCGTGTATTCGTGCAATTATCAACAAGTCCTACTTATCGAACCTATACAAAATCACAACAATTAATTGTAACTGAAAACCAGAGTTACTCGTTTGATTTTAAAGCGATGATTAAGAACTCAAATCAAGCTGATTCGTACGGCATTTCTTATTTTATTTTTGATTCATTTGGATCAATTAATATTACAGGTCAGTGCTCTTAATATTATTTTTCTCATACTATAAATAATAGTCAGTAGTGTGCTTTAGTTTATGAATCAAGGTGATTTTTTCTATTAAGTTATCCTACCGCATAATACTGACATTTTTTAATACTTTACTTGGAGAAAATAACAAGTAAATCATAAGAGATTATTTTAGTTTTAAATTTATCTGTTTAGTCGTTTTTTTATTGCATATATAGCGCATTCAAAAAATAGGATTGAGGAAAAAGTTGAACAAAGTAATAGAACAACTTAAAAAAAGGAATATAAAATGACAAACCACGAAATTACACCGATAGATGAAATTTTTGACGATGAAGCTGCTGAACTATATGACATGATGTATTTTAACGGCGATAGTTTTACCACTCAAACTAATGAGTTGATTGTTAAGCATCTTGAACAAGCAGGTGCTAAAAATATTCTAGACATGTCTTGTGGAACGGGATCTCAATGTATTGAATTGAGCCTTGCTGGTTACAACGTTGAGGCAACTGATTTAAGTAATTCAATGTTGAAAAGAGCAAAAGAAAAAGCCAAATTGCATAATGTTGATATTAAGTTTAAACAAGCCGATATGAAGTCTGTTACGACCGATGAATGCCAAGGTATTATTTCTATTTTTAATTCAATTGGTTACTTAAATAAAGAAGATTTTGCGACTACTTTACGAAATGCATCTAATAATTTAGAGCCTAATGGGGTCTTTATTTTTGATACATTTCACGACAAAGCACTTGCCTTTATTCCTGCAGTAGAGTTTGTTGATTGCGATATTATGATTGATAAAAAGCATGTCAAAAGATTTACTAAGATTTTTTTTAATAAAACAGAAGGTAATTGTATTATTACTCGACGTATTGAAATTACGGAGGAAAGTGGTGATTTGAGAGAAATTAACGAATGTGTTCAATTTAGTGTTTATGAAGAGCAAGAAATGATCGATCTAGTAAAAGAAAATGGTTTTTCAAGTGTCGAAATTGTACGCCAAAGTATGTTGGAATTACGGAGTATTAAGAATAGTATGAACTTGGTGATTGCTAAAAAATAATACATCGATGTTTGATTTTTTTATCAAAAAAAATATGTTTCACCTAGAAATTAAATCGAATTAAGTTAAATGTTTCATCGTAAGTTTCAGGATCAAAAAGGGATGGATCATTTAACTGACATGGTAGCGTTTAAATAATACGGATTTACCTAACGGACAATAGGACTGTTTATGTTAAATTTTAGTTTTCAAAATACGACTCGTATTCATTTTGGTGAAGATCAAATCCAAAATATATCAAAAGAAATTCCAACGACAGCCATTATTTTAGTTGTTTATGGTGGTGGCTCTATAAAGACTAACGGTGTTTATCAGCAAGTTACTGATGCATTATCGCAACACAAATGGTTCGAGTTTTCTGGTATTGAACCAAACCCTTCTTACGCTACCTTGATGAAAGCACAAGCTATTATTCAACGCGAAAATATTGATTACATCTTAGCGGTAGGAGGTGGTTCTGTTGTTGATGGTGCAAAATTTATTGCTGCCGCTGCATTATTTGAAGGCACTGATCCTTGGGATATCTTAACCAAACAAGCAGAAATTACCAAAGCGATTCCATTAGGATGCATATTGACGTTGCCAGCAACGGGTTCTGAAAGTAATGGTAATTCCGTTGTCACTCGTGACGGTAATAAATTAGCGTTTTCCAGCCCTCTAGTACGCCCTTTATTTGCTGTGTTAGATCCTAGCGTTACGTTATCGTTATCTGATCGTCAAATCAGTAATGGCGTAGTGGATGCGTTTATACATGTGATAGAGCAATACCTGACTTATAACGTTAATGGTAAGGTACAAGATCGTTTTTCAGAAGGCCTACTACAAACATTGATTGAAGAAGGTTCTGTTGTTTTAGATCCTAAAAACAAAGACAACCTTGAGATTAGAGCCAATATCATGTGGGCGGCTAATTTAGCCTTGAATGGTCTTATCGGTGCAGGCGTCCCACAAGACTGGACAACACATATGATTGGGCATGAACTAACCGGTGGCTTTGGCATCGATCATGCACGTACTCTATCGATTGTTTTACCTGCAGTGATGAAAGTGTGTCGCGAACGCAAACATGGCAAGTTACTGCAATACGCTGAACGAGTTTGGCATGTGACAGAAGGCGATGAAAATAGCCGTATTGATCAGGGTATTCGCTTAACGGAAGAATTTTTTGAAAAAATGCAGGTTCCTACAAGACTGTCCCATATTGATGTAACTGAAAGTGACATTACTGTATTGGTAAATAGGCTTGAAGAACATGGTATGACAGCGATTGGTGAGCACAGTGAAATTACATTAGAAGTGAGCCGCAAAATTTTGCAAACAGCACTTTAACGGTAGAACCTCTAAATTAACAGTAAGACCGTCCAAAAAAGTGATAACAAAATGAGTTATCGCTAAAAGATACTTAAGCGCTCTCTAATAAATATTAAGTCAGCGCTTAGGTATTTTTTTGTCTAGAGTGATGACGTCTAGTGTATGAAGGTGCATTATTGTGTTGTTATAGAAAGTCGTAACACAATAATGGCTCTTCATTCTAAAAAATAGGCTTATTGATTCACAGGGACTACCTTGCGGAAATCACTTAAATGCTCATCCCAACCACTGTCTAGAGACATCAATAATTGCATTGCCATTGGGCCTGTTGCTTCAGCAACACCTTCGTGCATCAGTGAAAGCCGAGTGCCGGTTGCTGCTTCTTCAAGTAGACAAGTCACTGTTGTATCTGCTTCTCCAAATGGTTCAATAGTAAAGGTATAGACCAGTTTGTTAGGCGCTTCCATTGTAACTACCTTCCCCCAGATTAAAGGCTTATTATCTTCATCTCTGTTTTTATGAGTAAAATAGTAGTCTTTTCCTTCTGTGAAATTAGCATTGGCTGTATGGAACCAAAGAGCTAATTTGTCTTTTTCAGTAAGATATGACCACACGGTCTCACGCGGTGCATCAATAAATATTGTTTTACTAATCGTTGTGCTGTTCATTTTTTTCTCCATTTTCAATGACGTGTTTAAGTTGTGTTAAATGTGAATCCCAGAATTGATTAAAGAAAGTTAACCATTCTGTTGCGGGTTTAAATGCGTGTGGTTCAAGACGATTAATGCGTTCTCGGCCTCTGCTATGAACCGAGATTAAATTGCCTTCTTCGAGTATTTTTAAATGTTTTTTTACAGCCGCTCGTGTTATATCAAACTGGTCAACAACATCACCAATTGTCATATCTTGTTGGCTTAGCAGAATAAGAATATCTCGCCGTTTAGCATCAGATAATGCTCTAAATACTGCTTGCATAAGCTTTCTCCTCGTCTTTCCTATAGGTAAAAAGTCAAATAGGTGAAAAATCAAACTTTCCATCTTGATAGAGGAAAGTAACGCACTCAATGTCAGACACACATTTACTCACGTGAGGTAAATTCTTAGGGATTTTATAAAACGAACCAACGGGTAAAATAATTGGCGTAATGGCCTTATTATTGATTGCGCTATGAGTCATCTTTCCTGCAATGACTACTCCAAACATATTGGCTGATTTAGTGTGAGCAGGGCTAACAAGCCCGGCGGGTAAACGAACTATTGCCATATAGGCTCCGTGGAATCGTTGGCCAATTAACGGAGCAAAAGCAACGCCTTCAGGCGTTACCTCATACACTAAATTCTCAGGTGCTGTATTTTGTATGGTGTCATCAATCGCAAAAGTATTGATGGAGAGCAGTGCTATTAATGTGGGCAATACGCTAGTCAAAATTAATTTCTTCATCTTAGTTTCCTATTAAGTACCAAAAGGTATCATTTATAATAGTACCTTTTGGTATCATGTCAAGAATATTTTGTTAATTTGATTCATTAACTGAAGAACAAGGGTTCAAAGATACTGCCAAAGAAAAGTGATTGTCTAAAAGCATTTCCAGATTACTGGAGAGATTCTTTTTATACAATGGAGTATATTTATCCGATAAATTACGGAATGCTCATTACTTCTATAGCTTCATTCACTTGCAATAAAAGTACTTTTATTCAATGATTTAAGCTCATTTACCTAACTCTAATGTGGATAAAATAGTGAATACGACCAATAACTCGTATGGGTTAGACATACATCCCATGCGTGATGCGTTATATGCAGAATTACATTCTCGTCCTTTTCAGGTTCTGCCAAGCCCTGCAAGAGTGAGTTACCTTGCCATCATGGTAGGGCCAGAGCATAAACAACAAGAGTTTGACTACTTCTGCTCGCTTTATAAGCACTTCGACGCTGTGCCACCGCAGGAAGATGGTGTCTGTTATGAAGTCGACTTTGGCTCACTAAGAGTAAGACGTGACAAACATCTTGAGTTTACGTCATACATGATTATTCATACGCAGATAGACAAAGCGGGAAACTCATTTGAACCAAATGGTTTGTCGCTTTTACCACAGGAGTGGTTAGCGGCCATTCCAGGTACCGTTATCGCTGCCTTTCATGTGGCTATTGAAGACGCACGTACCACGCCAGAACCCGATCTAGCGTCGGTAAAAGAACATTTTGAATGCATGCGATTAGTCGGCAGTCGACCTCAAAATGGCGATGCTCAAGTTTGGACGAGTTTTCAATTGCACAGTGATGGCTGTGGACGCTTCCTTATTTATAATAAAGGAATGAGTGATAGCCAACTAGGACGAATGGTACAACGAGTGGTTGAGATAGAAACCTACCGTCTAATGGCCTTAATCTCTTTGCCTCTTGCTCGAAAATACAGTGCACAGCTCGTCCACATGGATGAAAAACTAGCGATCACAACCGCTCGCTTATCTGATTCAACAGAGCAACTTGATGAACAAGCGCTACTGGGTGAGCTAATTGACATGGCGGCGTGGGTAGAGGCCACTCGCTCTAAAACAACATTCCGATTTAGTGCCACCCGGGCTTATCATGATTTAACACAAAAGCGATTAGATGAATTAAAAGAAGATGCAGTGTCAGGACATCTGACTATTACGGAGTTTATTTCTCGTCGATTAACGCCGGCGGTTAGCACCTGTAATGCTACTGGCGAGCACCTTGAAAGCCTATCAAAACGTATTGATCGCGTGTCAGATATGATGCGAACACGAGTGGAAATGTCTATTCAATCACAAAACCAACATTTATTGGCTTCCATGGATCGACGCTCTAAAATTCAATTGGCAATGCAACATACGGTAGAAGGCTTGTCGGTTGCGGCGATTAGTTATTACACCGTGGGCTTGTTGAAAGTTTTAATAGAGGCCGTATACAACAAAGGCATTCACTTCGATAAAAGTTTAGTCATTGCCCTATCTGTGCCACTTGTGATTGGCACCGTATGGTTCACTATGCGTAAAGTTCATAAGCGATTTATACTGTTAGAAGTAGAGACAGAAAAAGTAGAGGTAAAAAAGAAGAATAAAAAGGAATGAAAAGACAGGCGTCATGGTGAATCAAAACAAATCCCACAAAAAATGGCGGCATTACTTGAAACCCAAATAGAGCGCCAAAGTGACATAAAGCAATAGACTTTGAATACAGAGTTAAACATTGGAGGAAACTGTGTCAATCACACTCAGGAAGATGAAAGAAAACGTTTTTGACGAATATCTAGTAAAATCAATACCTGCTTATGCTTTGGAAAATATTGAGTCTGGACGCTGGATTGAAGAGGGCGCTATTGAGCGATCTCGTGCAGACCATGAGAGCCTTTTACCCGATGGCATACATACCAAGAACAACTATTTGTTTGAAGTTATTACTGGAAAAGAAAGTAATGTAGTCGGTGTTTTATGGGTGAATGTTGATGATACAGTTAGTACAAAGTCAGCATTTATATACGACATAGAAATATACGAAGATCATCGCAGGCAAGGTTATGCAAAACAAACACTTAACGCATTAGAATGTTTTGTTAAAGACCTCGGTATTAACAAAATTGGCTTACATGTATTTCGACAAAATGCAGCGGCGCAATCGCTTTATGAAGCAATGGGCTACCGCGTTGTTAGCTCCAATATGTCAAAATCTATAGACTAATAACTGTTATTCCTGTTTGATTCCCACGTCTTTGATAAGCGGTTAAAGCATATAGGAGAAACTGAGATGGTAATTAAAGGTGGATGTTTATGCAGCAAGGTTCGTTACGAAATCACCGGGTCACTCCTTGATGCTGATCACTGTCATTACTCTATGTGTAGACGCCAACATGGTGCGACATTAGCAGGAACGAACAAAGGTAAGATCGTCACTGTAATGCTCGGCACAATTGAAGGAGATCCAGCTATAAAGCCAGGGTCACATATCTTTGTAGGCTCTAAGGCTCAATGGCATGATATATACGACGATCTTCCACAATTTGAAAAACGACCTCCAGATAAATGAGAACCACCGAACAAAACCTTCTAACAAATATAGGGAGACGTGTTTAATATGATGAAAAATAAACGACCTATAAATTTGCATGCAGCCTACCATGCGCATATTTACTTTAACGAAGAGACAAAAGCATTCGCCAAGACATTATGTGATGCTTCGGCGAGCACATTTAATCTTAACGTTGGTCGCTTCCACGAAAAGCTAGTCGGCCCACACCCTAGTTGGAGTTGTCAAATAACGTTTGGCACAAAAGATTTTGATCGCTACGTAACGTGGTTAGACGAGAATAGAGAAAATTTAACAATATTTATTCATGCACTGACAGGCGACAACTTAAAAGATCATACAGACTTTGCTTACTGGCTAGGACAAGCAGTAGAACTGAACTTAGGCATGTTCAAAAGTGCTTAGCAAATAACGATAAGCTGGAATGTCCTGTTCCCCGTGGGAATTCATATCAAGCGACAAACACCAATACGTTGTAATTTATCTGTGATCAAAAATCTCCTACACAGTGAGTTCTTTCACTCGCTTTTTTGCTAATCTTCAGAGTTTAATTCGGTCGGAATAAATTTGAGGATATCACCTGGCTGACACTCCAAAACCTGACATATTTTCTCCAGCGTGGAGAAACGCACGCCTTTAACTTTACCGGTGCGCAATAGAGATAAGTTTTGTTCGGTAATACCAATTTCAGTGGCAAGCTCTTTGCCGCGAATTTTACGTTTAGCCAGCATGACATCTAAGCTAACAACAATAGGCATTGAGATCCCCTAGATAAACTGTTTGTTTTCATTTTCGAGTTTGCTGCCTTTGATCAATAGATCACTCATTACCCACAATATCATGGCCAGTGCGATCCCTTTAACTTCACCACTCCCAAAGGAAATAGAGAGGATCTTCTGGCCAGCTGGATGATTCATTGATAACAGCATGCTGGAAACTGAGAAGTGCAAGGGCTTGGCAAGGGCATGTGCAAACAACAAGATTGAAAACAATCGTAGATCGCGGCTATTACTGTAATTAAAGAGCTGTCCTTTCGCGAAGTTAGAAAACGCGCGACGTAAAAAGTAGAGGCCAATCAAACCGGCGGTAACAGAAAGGACACTCGACAGCCACAAGCTGTACCATTGCACGCTGGAGACTGTTTGCCATTGTATCGACAAGCCTAAATTACTTTTGGCTATGGCGGCAAATTGCTCAATATTGATTAGGAAATACAGGGCGGTCACGGGGGCCGCAATAAGTATTGCCACGCAGCCTAAGGCGATTAATCGTGAAAATTGTCGGGTCATATAAACTCCACTTGACATAGTTGTTTTGTAATAATAAATTATCGTTTAACAGTAATTATGTCAAGAAGATTGCGCCCATGAATATTTGTTTACTCGTCACCACCCTTATTACTTTGCTTTTATATCCGCCCACTGCCGCCGCGCTGACGATGAAGCAGTTTTCTGATATCTGCCATTCATCTTCTAGCGAATGCAGCGATCATCCGATTATCCAGGCATATGTTGGTGGGGCTCTTGATCTTCTGGCGACGCTCGACGAGCAGACGGATTATCTGGGGCAAGTGTATTGCAAAGAGACAAAAACGTTATTTGATGTGTCTGCTATTATTCGTTTTATGGAACAACGGAGCGAGCAATACACCACGGATAATGCAATGCTGGTGTTAGTGCGTTACTTTGAAGAGCATGGCGGGTGTAAGCCATGAGTAAATTGCTAATGGTGTGGGTTACGTTGAGTGCCGTTGGGTGCAACAATAAAAAAAACAGAACAGAAAATATATATAAGCATTCTCTGCTAACCTCATCTTTTTGATAGCAAGGCAGGAATTTAGCCTCTTTCAACTGCTAATTATGTTTCAAAAAAATGAATGTTTTTCAATTGTCGTTTTTGAGTATTATAGATGGCCAGTTATTTCTGATATTTGGGTAAACACCAAAATATCAGAAAATAGTTTTGAGTTTTGAATATTAAGTTGAGCTGGCCTAGCCTGGGTTTGGTCAGATAGAAGCGCTAAAAAAAGTAAACCTAATAATACTAACAATTTAAAAATTAGAGTTTATATGTGGAAATCAGATAAAGAACTTTTTAACATCGCGAAAAGCGAACTTTTTCCCGCCTTGGTAGGAGATATTCTAGATCAACTAGGCTATCAACATCAATTTTTAGAACCGTCTCTCAAACCCGTAAAAAACGATATGATCGTCATTGGTAGAGCGATGCCGGTGTTAGAAGCGGATGTATTTGAAGAATCGACTGAAACCACTAATAACCCACTTATGAAGAAACCATTTGGCATCATGTTTGAAGCATTAGACAGCTTAAAAGAAAATGATGTGTAATCTGTACTGGCTCTTCCTTCTCTTACGCACTTTGGGGTGGATTAATGAGTACAAGAGCGCTTAAATTAAAAGCTGCAGGTGCGGTTCTTCATGGATATTCTAGAGACACTAATGAAGTTGAAAAATTAAACTTTCCTACTTTTTCAATTGGCACTTATGCACAAGATCAAGGACCAAGAGGTAAAGTAATAGATTATAACGTTCCCATAGAAATTAATGGTATCCGCATTACGCCAGGAGATATTGTTTATGGCGATAGAGATGGCGTATTGATTATTCCTAAAGAAATTGAAAAAGAAGCTTTCGAAGGCGCGATTGGAAAAGCGAGAGGAGAGCAACTTGTAAAAGAAGCTTTAGAAGCAGGAATGAGTACCGTAGATGCTTTTGATAAATTTGGAATTATGTAATCATCATCTCAAAATCGGCTCATTTGCTCATTTGTTAAAACGAAAAAACATAAACACTCACCGTCGTTAAGAAGAGAATAAGACATGCATGAAATCATCTGTCCGCACTGCGATAAAGCATTCAAAATTGACGAAGCGGGGTATGCAGATATTCTGAAGCAAGTTCGCGATAAAGCGTTTGAGCAGCAGTTGCATGAGCGGCTTGCGTTGGCTGAGAAGGATAAGCTGACGGCGGTAGAGCTTGCCAAGAGTGAAGTTGGTAATAAAATGCAAGTCGCCACGGCCGCTAAGGACACAGAGATTCAAGCGTTGAAAGCCCAATTAGACACCGGTGAAGTCACGACAAAATTGGCTGTGACTGAGGCTCTGGGCGAAGTTGAAAAGCAGAGAGACTCTTTAGTTAACGAGCTGGAGCAGACTAAGCGTGATAAGCAAGCTGCGGCTGACCTTGCCGATGCAAAACTTGCCAAGGCGTTACAAGAGACAGCGACGGCCAAAGACAAAGAGATTCAGATTTTAAAAGCCAAACTTGACACTAATCAGCTTGAGCAAAGAGTCGCCATTACTGGCGCCGTCAGTGCGGTCGAGAAGGAACGCGACGAATTTAAAAACGAGCTTAAGCAAGCGGAACTGGTAAAACAATTGGCAGAGACGTCGCTTAAAGACAAATACGAGACACAGGTTAAAGACCGTGATGTTGAGATTGAGCGTTTACGTGATATGAAAGCTCGACTGTCGACCAAGATGGTGGGCGAAACCCTCGAACAACATTGCGATACAGAGTTTAATCGCATTCGATCAACCGCGTTTCCTCGAGCGTATTTCGAAAAAGACAACGATGCTCGTACTGGTAGCAAGGGCGATTACATTTTCCGTGATACAGACGAAGCAGATACAGAAATTGTTTCGATCATGTTTGAAATGAAGAACGAAAGCGATACCACCGTCACTAAAAAGAAGAACGAGGACTTTTTAAGAGAGCTCGATAAAGACCGCATAGAGAAGGGCTGTGAATACGCGGTGTTGGTGTCGCTTCTTGAGCCCGACAGCGAGCTGTATAACTCGGGCATTGTTGATGTATTTCACCGTTACCCGAAGATGTACATCATTCGCCCGCAGTTCTTTATCCCTATTATTACGTTGTTGCGTAATGCCTCTATGAAGGCGCTTGACTACAAAAAAGAACTGGCACTGGTTAAGGCACAAAGCGTTGACATAACCAGCTTTGAAAGCGACCTCGATAAATTTAAGACCGCCTTCGCGAAGAACTATGACCTTGCTTCGAAGAAATTCCAAACGGCAATTGATGAGATCGATAAGTCGATCGATCACTTGCAGAAAACGAAAGACGCCTTACTTAGTACCGATCGAAACCTTCGTCTTGCCAATGACAAGTCACAGGACGTCACCATCAAAAAATTGACTCGACGTAACCCCACCATGGCGGCCAAGTTTGATGAACTAAATGACCAAAGTTCTTTGGATTACGAGTGATACAGTCGAGGCAGACTCTAGAGATGAGAATGATTTAGGGTTGATAAAAATACATAATGTAGTGGTTTAATAAAACCGACCATCAACGTAGGTGCACTTTAAGCGTTGGGCATGGCGGCTGTTGTCTTTGCTGTTTAATGTTTATGGAGACGAGAAAAGAGGGTGGCGAGTACGGGATTGTGTGAAGCACAAACGGAACGTGAGTGTTCAATAGTGTGTTTTTCGATAAGTTAAAATCTAATAACACACACACCTTCAAACGTCAGCGATATTAAGGTTTTCAACATGTGTGTCCTGATAAGTCTTTTAGTATCATGGGTGGCTAGTTAATTTCGTGGGTGGCTAGTTAATTTCGTTTGGCATAAAATCTCGAGTCCATCGCTGGCTCGTTCTCCTCATCCTTCCTCTTAGTTTGGCTTTATTATGCTACCGCTCAATTCAAGCGTTCATTGCGATTTATAAAGGCGATAGAAGCATGTTGATTAGTGGCCAAAAATTTAACAGGACACCCATCGTAATTTGTATTTTTGTGGTAGCCAATTCTTTGTTCGTTTTGTCTAACAAATTTAACAGGACACCCATCGTAATTTGATGTCTAACAAATTTAACAAGACACCCATCATAATTTGACGTTCTAAAAATAAAACGGTATAAAAAACAGTCATCAATGCGTTTCTCAAGGAAGAGGAAGTAATTATGCCCACCCCAAGACAACAACAGGTCAGTTTGACCGACACGCCTTATTATCA
>Ga0308007_10000670_pt1 | contig 15328 bp, 17 predicted proteins | sample Neamet71_FD_203152 | JGI IMG/M metagenome (GOLD analysis project Ga0308007, IMG submission 203152) | Marine microbial communities from water near the shore, Antarctic Ocean - #71 | ecosystem: Environmental > Aquatic > Marine > Unclassified | place: Southern Ocean | collected 2014-06-07
TAATGGCAATTTTTGCAAGCGCCAAATGCGTTGTTAACAATACAGTATTTAGCCTCATAAAACCTATATATATAGCCATTTTTCGCTTATTTCAGATAAAAATTTTAAATAGACCTTAAATAGCTCTCAATAAGATGCATTTTTCAAATCTTTAATTTAATTTATTAATTTTCTTTATTTAAATTTAGTAATAAAAATATGATTAAAAACAGAGGTTTAGACAGGATATTTAATAAATGATATTAATATATTAGTAAGTAATACTTACTTAAAAAGTTAATTACGCTTCTTCTTTTTTTTTTTAATTCTCCACCTAGAACCTTCTCTTACAATAAAGCCACAACAATTAGAAGAACGACACTTACAAGGAAAATCTTTATAATTTTCATCGAAACCAAAGCCGTAATCATAAGATAACTCTTCATTTTTTTTAATGTCTCTTATTGAGCTTATCCAAAGTTTAGTACCCTTCCCTGTTACTTCGCAATTAGGATTGCAAGAGTGATTGATTAGTCTTGCTGTGTTATATTTGTAATCTCCATCCATATCGTATTTTTTATTTATGTTAAACAGGTAGATATGTTTATCATTGTCAAACTTTTCATTAGATTCAGTTTCTTTTTTTGTAATTAACCTTCCTCTGTATTCGATAACTTTAGTATCATTCTTAATATCTTTAGTCGCTACGAGACCCTGATTACTAATTTTAGATTTTATTACTTTGTACATTTTAGTTATGAAAATTAATTAAAAGAAATATTTGAGAGATATAAATACTATTATCGGTATTGTCAAAAAAGATACGATTGTAGACACAACAATAGTACTGGCAATACTGTTAACAACTTTTTTTGAAGAATACATAGATCCAACTAAGTATGTAAGTATCGCACTTGGCATGGAACATTGAATAAGTAAAACTCCTGCTGGAACTCCTTTTAAATCAAAAAAATAAATTAAACCTAAAGCAACTAAAGGACCTAAAATTAATCTTGCGAACGTAGAAATTACTGCGTTTTTAAAAGAAAAAACTTTTAACTTTGTGAGGGCTATACCTAATGACATTAATATTAATGCTATTGTTGAGTAAGCTAGTAAAAAAGCTGTATTTTCAATAAATTTAGGTGGTTGAATGTTGTAATATAATAAAATTACTGCAATTAGCACCGCATAAACAGGAGTGCTTTCTAAAAGAACTTTAAAACTTATTTTTTTACTCGCTAAAAAAATCCCAAACGTGAAGTGAGATATTATTATTACTGCGGATATAGCTGAGGCAACACCTAATCCTAATTTTCCGTACGCAAAAAGGCAAATAGGAAGACCCATATTTCCACAATTAGGTAATATTAACGGTGGTAGTTCACTAATAAAATCTCTTTTCTGCAATGAAAGAATGACTAAACCAATTATAGAAAATCCTACAACTGCTAATAAAGTATAAAAAAAATAGTTAATAAATAAATTAAAACTTATTCCTGTAGAAGTAATTGCGTAAAAAGCTAAAGCAGGAGAGCCAAACTTTGAAGCAAAGTAAGTAATAAATTTTGTATCGTAAGTAGGGTTTTTTTTACCAAGATAATAACCAACTCCAATCAAAGCAAACACAGGAACGATTACATCTATTAACTTAAGATATATATCCATACTTAAGCTTTTTTAGTTTTTGTTCTAAATTTTGTTTTTTGGTTAAATCCAATTGCTGATTCAAACTCTGTTAATCTCATATAAATAGACCTTAATTCAGTAATTCTTGTCCAATTTTGAAGGAATAGAGAAAAGCTAGATTGTACCTCTCTAAAAGCGCTAGACGTTTGAACTAAAACACCTAAAGTCATGGCTCCAGTAAATAAGCCAGGACCCATAAGCAAATAAGGCACCATAACCATTGACTGATTATACATAATTATCCAAAGGTCAAAATAACCATAATGTAAAAATAGTTTATGGTAATTAAATTTAATTCCTGTAAATAGTTGTAGAATTGTACCAGGACCTGCATAATTAACTCTGTCATCTTCCGCGTAAACTAACTCTTTCCTAAAAGCGGCCTCAACTTTTTGGTTGTTGTATTCTAAACCAGGAAGTTTAATTCCAACAATCCAACTAATAAGAAGACCCCCTAAACTAGCTGTTAGTGACACAACGACTAAGGATCCAGATATATCTTTAAAGAAAGGTATTATAACATTTTCTGATAGACCCCAAAGTATTGGAATAAAAGCAATCAGTAACATTAAGGCTCTAACGATTTGAAGACCCAAGCTTTCAACAATTTTTGCAAAATTCATAGCATCTTCTTGTATACGCTGTGATGCACCTTCTACTTTAGCATCTGCGGCCTTCCAGTATGGCATGTATGAATAGGTCATGGCCTCTCTCCATCTAAATGCCCATAAACGAGTAAAATAATTAGTTATCGTATAGATAATTACATAAGGTAGAGCTAATTTAAAAAAAGTTTTAATTCCATCGTAAAATTCAGAAATTTCTCTTTTGGGAGCTTCCTGTAAAAGATCATAAAAGCCTTTATACCATTGGTTGATCATTACATCGATCCAAGTTTGCGAAAATAAAGATAAAATTATAAATAAAAATCCACCCCAAGACCAAAGGAGCCATTTTCTGTCTGTAAAAAAACTACGCCACATAACTAATTTTTAGTAAAATTTTCTTCATAAGATTTAATAACAAAAGTTTTTTTTTTAGGTTCGATTACAGAGAAATCAATATCATTCGATGCAGCGTAATCAATTGCTTTATCCTTTGAGGTAAACTTTAATTTAACCTCTTTTAAAGTGTCACTTGAAGATTCCCATCCCATTAAAGAATTAGTATGTGGGTCTTTTGTTTCAAATTCTAATACCCAAGTTTTTTGTTTACCCCTCCCCGACTGCGTGGCAGTTTTTGCGGGGATATATATTTTTGCTTTTTTTTTCATAATTGGTCGGGGCGGCAGGATTTGAACCTGCGGCCCTCTGCTCCCAAAGCAGATGCGCTACCAGGCTGCGCTACGCCCCGATTGGTTGATTTTATAGGTTAAATAAGACTTTTTGGCAATTGAAACATTCTTGTTATATAAGCTAAACATATCAAAATATATTTTTTATATGAAAAAAATTGGAATTCTTACAAGTGGCGGTGATTGTGGTGGTTTAAATGCTGCAATTCGATCTATTTTTTTTAGGGCTAAAAATAAATATAACATGACTGTATTTGGAATTAAAAATGGTACTACTGGATTTCTACAACGTCCACTTGATTATGTAGAGTTAACAAGAGAAACGTTTTCTGGTTATTTATTAAAACAAGGGGGAACTTTTCTTGGCACAACCAATAAAGCTAGTACTAACAATTCAATAGATCAAAATGGGAAGTCTATAGATCAAACACAAATGATAATTGAAGGGTATCGTCAGCTTCAATTAGACGGTTTAATTATTATTGGAGGCGATGGAAGTATGCAAATTTTACAAAATTTAGCTAAAAAAGGAAATTTGAATATTGTAGCAATTCCAAAAACTATTGATAATGATGTTGGTGCTACAGATAGTTCGATCGGTTTTGATACTGCTGTTCAAGTAGCAACTCAAGCTTTGGACAATTTACATTCTACAGCCGTAAGTCATAGTCGTTCAATGATATTAGAAGTTATGGGTAGAGATGCTGGTCATATTGCATTGAGCTCAGGTATAGCTGGTGGTGCAGACATAATTTTACTTCCTGAGATAAAATATTCTTTTAAGGGAATTATCAATAAATTAAATGAGATGAAAAAAATAAACCTAAAACATTCATTAATAGTTGTTGCAGAAGCAGTAAAAAAAGAAAATGGTCAAAAAGTAATTCACGAGTATAAAGATGGGCAAAAACGTTTAGGTGGGATTGGAGAATATATTGCAAATGAAATTATGTCTAAAACTGATATTGAATGCCGTGTAACGGCATTAGGTCACGTCCAAAGAGGAGCACCACCTACACACAATGACAGAATTTTAGCTAGTGCTTTTGGCGTTTACGCTGTAGATCTTTTACAGCAAAAAAAATTTGATAGAATGGTCGCTTGGAAAGATAGAAAAGTTGTTGACGTACCAATAGCTAATGCTATTTCTACTTATAAGAATGTAGAACGAAGTGATGCGTTGGTTGAGACTGCACTTTCTTTAGGCATGTATATTGGAGATATTAACTGACAGATGATAGACGTTATTACAAAACCATTTAAAGAATTTTTTAAACTAGAATCAGCGTCAGGTTTAGTCTTATTGTTTACTGCTACTATTGCTTTGATAATAAGTAACAGTAATTTTGATGCTCTTTATTTTAATACATTGCAAAAATATATAACCTTAGGAATAGGAAACTTTTCTCTAAAATTAAGTGTCATTCATTGGATAAACGACGTCCTAATGACAGTTTTTTTTTTCTTAGTTTCTTTAGAAATTAAAAGGGAAATAGTTCAAGGAGAGCTGTCAAATCCAAAACAGGCCTTATTACCAATAATTGGTGCAGTAGGTGGAATGCTAGTCCCTGCAGCTATTTACATTATAATTAATATCAATTCACCAGAAACATTAAATGGTTGGGCTATACCATCTGCTACTGATATTGCGTTTTCATTAGGTGTTTTATCTTTATTGGGTAAAAGAGTTCCTATTTCTTTAAAAATTTTTTTAACAGCTCTTGCAATAATTGATGATTTAGGCGCAATAGTAATTATAGCTTTTTTTTACTCCGGAAATGTTGAGGTTTATTATTTATTACTTATGTTAGCAGCAGTATTAGTTTTAGTTGCATTAAATAAATTTAATATTCGTGCTTTTATTCCTTACTTGCTAGTTGGTGTCTTGTTGTGGGAATTTACACATCAATCAGGTATACATGCCACAATTGCAGGAGTTCTACTCGCTCTTTTAATTCCCCATGATAAAAAAAATAAAAATAAATCATTATTATTAAAATTAGAACACTCTATTGCTCCTTATGTTGCTTTTGGAATAATGCCTCTTTTTGCATTTGCAAATGCAGGTGTGTCGTTAGACGGGATTAGCTTCAATTCATTGCTGAATCCAGTACCACTTGGAATTTTATGTGGGTTATTTTTTGGAAAACAAATAGGAGTATTCTTATTTGCGTACATTTCTATAAAATTAAATCTTGCACAAAAACCAAACAATTCAAATTGGACATCTCTATATGCCGTCTCTGTTCTTACCGGAATAGGCTTTACAATGAGTTTATTTGTTGGAAACTTAGCATTTGCTAACTCACCAATGTATTCAGATGGGGTAAAAATAGGTGTTTTAAGTGGGTCTCTACTTTCGACATTATTAGGTTATTTTTTACTGATGATTGCTACTAAAAATGATTAGTCCTGAAATAATCAAAATAGCATCAGACACAAGTAATAGTGGGATTAAAAAAAATTCAGATCATATAGCCACATTAAAAAATAAAATTTGTGGTGACAAAATCACTATAGAAATTGAAATATTCAACAATAAAATACAAGAAATGTCTTACGAAACAGATTCATGTATATTTTGTCAAGCTTCCGCAAGCTTACTTGCAAAAATTGTAAAAAAATCAAATATTGAAAGAGTAAGAAGTGATGTCCAGGAAATTAGTAGTTCATACAAAAGTAAAAAAATTGTTCTTAAAAAGAAATACAAGCCATTCAAAAAATTATTTCAACAAAAATACAAGGAAAGATTTAATTGTATTCTTTTACCTTTTAATGCTTTACTAAAAGTTGTTAATAACGATATATGATCAAAATAATAACTTTATTACTAATTATGTTTAGTTTTCTTACAAATAGTAAGGCCCAATACGATCAGCTAGCTACTGATTTTTCATTTAAGAGTGTAGACGGGACTATTATTGATTTAGCAGATTACAAAGAAAAAGTTATTCTAATAGTAAATGTAGCTAGTAGATGTGGATTTACAAATCAATACGAAGACTTACAAGCATTATGGACCAAATACAAAGATGATGATTTAGTTGTTATTGGAGTTCCGTCTAATAATTTTAGACAAGAGCCAGGATCAAATAAAGAAATTAAAAATTTTTGTGAAACAACTTTTGGAATAGATTTTCCGATAACTGAAAAAACTAATGTAATCGGAGATAGCTCCCACCCTTTTTTTATTTGGGCAAAAAAAAACTATGGCTATGGTGCTGTTCCAAAATGGAATTTTCATAAGATTATAATAGGCAAAAATGGAAAAGTTGTAGAAACTTTTGCTTCAATAACAAAACCATCTTCAAAAAAATTCATATCTAGTATAGAAAAAGAAATTAAAAATTAAAACTCATACCATCAAAAGCAGGCAAGATATTAGGTGGAAGTTGTTTTTTTAATTTATTATAATCAAAATCTACATGAAGATTAGTAAGAATAGTTTTCTTCGGTTTAAATTTTTTTGCTAAAAACAAAGATGTTTCTAAATTAAAATGACCGGGATGATATTTTATACGCAGACAATCAATAATTAAATAATCTAAATTATACAAAAATTTTCTAGACTTATTGGGAATAAAACTACAATCACTTAAATATGCAATCTTGTCTATAACATAAGCAGTAGATTTAGTGAGTCCGTGTTGCGTTTCGAATGAATTAATCTTAATTTTGTTATACCCCTTTTTAATTATAAAGTTATCTTTGATTGCATGGCCCTTTAGAATGGGAACATAGCCTTGTTTTTTTTTAAAGCAGAAATCAAATTTATCCTTAAGTACAGCTATAGTTTTTTTACTACCATAAACATCAATTTTTTTTTTATTTTTCCAAAAAAAAGGTCTTAATTCGAATATTCCAAATGTTTGGTCTGCGTGCTCGTGACTATAAATGACAGCATCTACATTCTTAATGTTGTTAAGTTTGAATTGAATCTTTAGGTCAGGTGAGGTGTCTATTAAAGTAGAGATGTTTTTATACTTAAAATGAGCACAACATCTGGTTCTTAAATTTTTTTTATTACTTTTATCGCATTTACCCCAATAGTTTGTAATCCATGGAGAGCCCAATGAACTTCCACAGCCTAGTATTGTAAAAGTATTTTTCATTTTAATTCACCAAATAATTTAAAAAAATTAGAAGTAGTTGTTTCAGCAAAAATAACAGGACTCATATTTTTTAACTTTGCTAGAAAATTTACAGTATGGACAATATGAGATGGCTCATTTGGTTTTCCTCTTAGTGGTTCGGGTGAAAGATAAGGTGAATCAGTCTCAACTAAAATTTTATCATTTGGTAATGACAAAAATGTATCAGCTAATTCATTTGATTTTTTAAAAGTTACAACACCACTAGCAGATATATAACATCCAAGATCAATAAGCTTATGAGCAAATTTTTTACTGCCTGTAAAACAATGAATTAAAACTTTAAAGTTTTTATTTTTTTTTTCACTTTTAAGAATCTGATATGTGTCGTCTTCTGCTGATCTTGTGTGTACAATCAATGGAATATTCAGGATTTGTGCCGCCTTAATATGTTCAATAAATAATTTTTTTTGTGTCAACTTGTCTGAGTGTTCATAATAATAATCAAGTCCAGTTTCACCAATACCAATTATCTTCTTGTTTAAATTTGTTTGATTAATTATTTCTTCACTATTAAGTTTTTTGTAATTTTTTGTTTCATGAGGATGAATCCCATATGTACCGTATACGTTTTTATACTTTTTAACTATTTCTAAAATGAGTAGGAAACTTTTATTAGTAGTTGATATGCTTAATAAGTATTTAACTTTATTATTAAAAGCTCTTTGAATAACTTCGTCTAAGTTAGAAATCATTGGATCGTGTTCTAAATGGCAATGAGAATCAACTATCATCTTCTATCTTTTTAAAAAGTATTACTGTTTTTTTAAATTCTAAATCATGGTTAAAAATATCATTGGTATTTATCGCCGATATAATTCTTTCTTCTTTTTTTAAGTTCATAATATCTAAAATTTTATTACTACTTATCGGTATAATAGGACTTAATAAAATACTAATATTCTTTATTTGAGAAACAATTGTAAACAAGATTGTGTTCATTCTGTCAATATTAGTTTTTTTAAGAGCCCAAGGTTGAAGATCGTTAAAATATTTATTCGCATTAAAAGAAAATTCTACAACTTTTTTTATATAAATATTTAACTCTTGGTTGTTGATGTTTGTAGTTAATTCTGGCACTTTATTCACTAAATTCTTTAAAAGATCGTTATCTTCTTTTAACAATTTTTTAGGTTTTGGCAACTTGCCATCACAATTTTTTTCGATAAAACTAAAAACTCTTTGACATAAATTACCAAAATTATTTGCTAAATCATTGTTAATACAGTTTTTGAGATTGCTCATTGAAATGTTTCCATCATTACCTAAGGAAACTTCTTTTATTAAATAATAGCGTAGCTGATCAATTCCATATTTATTAATAATATCAAGAGGGTCTAAAATATTACCTAACGATTTAGACATTTTTTTTTCATCAGAAAGAATCCAGCCATGTGCAAAAATTTTTAAAGGTAAAGGTAGTTTGGCAGCTAATAAAAAAGCTGGCCAATAAACGGAATGGAATCTTAGAATATCTTTGCCTATAACATGCATGTCTGCTGGCCAGAAATTTTTGTACAAAATATCCTCAGAATTTGGGAAATTTAATGCGCTAATATAATTAGTAAGAGCATCTAGCCAAACATAAATAATATGCTTTTCATTGTTTGGCACAGGCACGCCCCATTTAAAAGATGTTCTACTCACAGAAAGATCGTTTAAACCTCCTTTTACAAATTGTGTTATTTCATTATTTCTAGATTTTGGAGAAATAAAACTTGGATTCTTCTCGTAATGTTCCAAGAGTTTGTTTTGCCATGCAGATAATTTAAAAAAATAAGATTCTTCTTCAAACCAATCAACGACAGAACCTGATGATTTAGATACTTTTTTACCATTGCTAGTAATTATTTCATCTTCTGTATAATAAGCTTCATCTGATACTGAATACCAACCAGCGTATTTTGATAGATAAATATCACCTGATTCCAATAGTTTTTTCCATATGGCCTTAACAGAACGGTAGTGTCTCTCTTCTGTTGTTCTTATAAAATCATCAATTGAGAGATTTAAAATTTTAGCTAAATCTCTAAATTTACCTGAAACTTCATCGCAAAAAATTTTAACATCTTTGTTATGTTTCTCAGCTTCGCGTTGAATCTTCAAACCATGTTCATCAGTACCAGTCAGAAAATGTACATTTTTACCTTCTAGCCTTTTGAATCTCGCAAAAACGTCAGCAACAATACTGGAGTATGCATGTCCCATATGAGGGTTCCCAGAAGGATAATAAATTGGTGTCGTTATATAAAAATTATTTTTAGACATTGCTTAATTTAGTTCTTATTAATTCAAGAACTGAGTTTATGTTTAAGTTAAATTTAACAAAATCATTGATAGTTTTAATTATACTCGATTTTGTATTTAATAAAAAATCTATCTCATTAGTATTATTCTTAATTTTGTAAAAGAAAGAATGATCTATTAAAAAATAAGCAAGACTGATTAAAGATTTATCTTTCTCATTTTTATAGCCCATTATTAACGTTTTTAATTTAATAAATATGCTATCATTTTTTTTTATTTTATAATTTCTGTATATTTCATTGTATCTAACGAATAAACCTGGGCTTAAATTATCATTAGAATCAATCAAGTTTTCAATTTCTCTATCTTTCATAAGATAATTTATAACTTCGTCACATAAAAACGAATTTAGAAAAATATTACTTTTTAAACATCTGGATGAAATCGTTTTAATGAGATCTTCTTGTTGATTATTGATTAAAATAAAAAAATTATTTTTAGACGGTTCTTCGAGTGTTTTTAAAAGTGCGTTAACAGAATTAGCATTTAAAAGTTCAACTTCATCAATAATTATAAATCTAGGATTATTTGACAGAGATGAACCTGCAAGAGTAGATTTTAAAGATCTAATATTGTCTATTTTTATATTTTTATTTTCTGCGGCTTGTATAAAAATTACGTCTTGTGTCGTTTTGTTTGACAATAAATTATAAAAAAGAGAATTAGCATTTATAACTTTATCTTCTAGATTGTATGCAAATGTTTCATCTTTGGAAAATATATAATTAATAAAATGCATTGTTAGCGTAAATTTTCCTATCCCTTTATTTCCATTCAAAAGTAAAACTTTAGGAAATTTTTTTGACTCATAAAGTTTAATCATCTCATTGAAATAAAAATCTAAACCAAGTAATTTTAATGAATATAATTGGTTTAAATTATTAGTTGTGGACATTATTTAATATTATTTAAAACTATATTAAATATTTTTTTTTCTAACTCGGAGGTATTTTCTGAAGAGTCAAAAACTAAATAATTTTTATTTTTTTTTGCTAAAGATAAATAGGCATTTTGAGCCTTCTTATAAAAATTATTTTTTAATTTATCAAACTTATTATTATTTTTTCTTTTTTTAATTCTAGAAGAAATAGTTTTAAAATTTGCTTTCAAAATTATCGTCATATTAGGCTTTAAATCTTTTAAGATATATTTTTGATTTATAGAATTAATTTTTTTATCAATTTTATTTGCCATAACTTGATATGCATAAGTAGAATCTGTAAAACGATCACAAATTACTATTTTTTTTTGCTTTCTTGCTACAAGTAAATTTTTTTTAATATGTTCATTTCTAGCAGCGTTCATCAAATAAAAATCAGTAAGTTTGTCAAATTTTATTGATTTTTTTGAAAAAATTAAATTTCTTATCTCTTCAGCTGATTTCGACCCACCAGGCTCTCTGGTTTTAATTACATCTAACTTTTTTTTTTTTAAATTGTTGAAAAGTTTATTAATTTGGTAGCTTTTTCCTGTGCCCTCAACACCTTCGAATACAATAAAAAAAAATTTTTTTTTACGCATCTCCCCAAATCATATAATTAAATGATGTAAGAAGACTTAAAAGAAAATTAATTTTTTTAACTTTATCCAAAGAATAGACTGGGGTGCTTTTCAGTAACTCATTCTTATTGTAAACCTTGATAAAGGCAACTACTTTATCTTTTTCTACCGGTGCTTTGATCGGACCTGTATACTCAATAAAAGCATTGAAATGTCTAAGATTCTTTTTATCTATAGTGATATAAATATCTTCTTTTGTATAGCCAGATATAAAATCTTTTTTACCAAGCCATGTTCGAATATCAAAAAGTGTTTCATTTTTTTTAGACACTTCAAACGTTGCAGTATTAGTGAAACCCCAAGATAGTAATTTTCTAGACTGACTTGCCCGCAATGAATTTGTTTTAAAACCGCTGCCAACAGCAATGAGTCTACGTGTTTTCTTCTTCATAGAACTTGCTAGTGAATATTCCTCAACAGCTAAATGTCCAGTTTTAATACCGTCAACTCCTATATTTTTATAAAGTAATGTGTTTCTGTTTCCTTGGGTAATAGGTTCGCCACCAGTACGTTCCCACGTAAATTCAGTTTCTTTAAAGTACTCATAATAATATGGATAATTCTTAATTAAATATTTTGACATTAAAGCAATGTCTCTAACGGTAGAATAATTATCTGGATTGTTAATCCCTGATGTATTAGCAAAATTTGTTGAGGTCATACCAATTTCTTGTGCTTTTTCATTCATTAATAAAACAAAATTTTCTTCTGTTCCGGCGATCCCTTCAGCGAGAGCTACACAGGCATCATTACCAGAAACTATAATTATACCCTTGAGTAAGTTTTCGACAGATATTTCGTCGTTAATCATGATAAACATGGATGAATAGCCAGCCTGAGACATTCTCCAAGCTTTTTCTGAGATGGTAATTTTGTCATCCAACGAAATCATCTCTTTCACCAATAAATCAAAAACTACTATTGTAGTCATTATTTTAGTCATTGAAGCGGGATGTATGCTGTGATCTGGCTGCAATTCATATAGTATCTTGTCAGATTGATAATCAATAAGAATTGCTGTCCTAGCATTGATATTGGGTTCAGCATTAGCCATGCCAATTAATGGTAAAAAAATAATTATAAAAATTTTAAGATAGTCAGTCATTAATTATGATATCTAAATCTTCAAAATATGAATCATTTAGAACAATGTAGTCATTTTTAAGTTTGTTTATAGTATTATATGGACCCATTAGCAGTTTGTAAGACTTATTGTTTTTTTTACTAATATATATTAACTTATAATTTGAGTTCTCCAAAACTGAAAATAATTTTTTTTTTAATATTTGTGCCGATTCTAAACTATAAAATTCTGCAACTAAAATTGAATAATTTTTTAATTTATTTTTTTTAATTTTTTTGAGTTTAGTTAAATTGTCTATATTTATTTTAGTAACTGGAGCATTATTTGCAATTTTTTTTTCAACATTTTCAGTAATTGCTTTTTTAGCGATGAATGTTTTGTTAATTTTTATTTCACTTATTTCAACATAGGGAAAATTAAAATCTAAATTCAGTTCTTTTGCAAAGACTTCGGAAATTAAAACTTTATAAAAATTATTATAATCAACTTTTTTTTTAATAATTTTTTCTAAAGATTTACCGTTAGTAGGATTAGTTATTCTTATTTTAGTACCTAGTTTTAATTTATTATGAAAAACATAAAAATTGTCTGAATCAGAAGAAGGTTGATTTTCTATTTTAGCAAAACCTTTTGCTGAATACACATATTCACTTTTCCCTACATAAGTATTGTTAATGCACGACGTTAGAAAAAAAAGTAAAATTATTTTATATTTCATTTTTAAATTTATTTTTTAAAGTACAAACTGCAAGAGCAAATCTTAGGGATCGATTCCAGTTTAAAATTTTTTCATAATTAGAAAATACTAAATAAGCCGGCGTGTATGTGCTGGCTCCAGGAATTATGTCAATATCAGGTGTTATAATAGCTGCTATCATATCTTTATTAACATTAAGATTCTTATAATTTTTGATGTATTTTTTAAAAAATTTAATTTTTTTTTTATTTTTAATATTTCCTGCAGATGAATTCAGAAATTTACTTGGGATTGTTTTGTTTAGATTAATCTTTATAAAACATGGAGTATTTTTTTTCCATCCGATTTTACTAAGATAGTTTGCAGCAGAAGCAAAAGAATCTTCAGTTTCTTTTAATTCTATTGTTGTGTTGTTATTATAATCTAAAGCATAATTTTGAATAGTTCTTGGCATGAATTGAAAATTTCCAAAAGCTCCTGCCCATGAACCAAATAATATTTTTTTATCGATAATCTTTTGATCTACAAGTTTTAATAAAATTATTAACTCTTTTGTGAAAAATTCACTTCTTCGTTTATCAAAGCTTAAAGTTGCTAATGAAGAAACGATATCCATTTTGCCTAAATAGTTACCAAAATTAGTTTCGACTCCCATAAGAGCTAATAATAGTTCTTTTTCGATTAAAAATTCTTCTTCAATTTTGTCAATTGTTGATTTTTCTTTTTTATATAAAGCTAAGCCTTTTTTAATTTTATTTTTGTTAGTTCTTTTTTTAATGTAGGTATAGGTGTCTTCGTAAAATTCAGGTTGAAATCTATCGTACTCTATAACCTTAGGTAGAAATATTGCGTTACTCATCACATCGTCGACCACTTTTTTTGAAACTCCAGATCTAACGGCTTTCGTCTTAAAATTTTGGACCCAAGTGTTAAACTCAGAATTACCTGCAAAAGCACTGCTTTCCGTCAAAGAGAGTGCTAGCAAAATATAAAAACTTATTAGTTTTTTTAGCATTTTTTTAAGTAACATAAAAAAAAAGACAAGACTAGATTGAATAAAAATCCATATTGTTATTTACCCTTATTGATAGTATTAAAATGCTGATTATAATTAAGGAGAGGTGGCTGAGCGGTTGAAAGCACTGGTCTTGAAAACCAGCAACGGGGCAACTCGTTCGTGGGTTCGAATCCGACCCTCTCCGCCATTTATTATATTTTGTGCCCACTGAACAAATCTAATATTTTTTGATCATTAAAAAATGGTATAGGACTTTTGTTTAAGTAGAAATTACCAATATCTTCATCACTACAGTTCATAAATTCATCAAGTTTTTTAAGTTCGTCATAAGGTAAAATTTTAATATATTTTGTAACAAAAGAACCAAGTAATAAATCCATCTCTTTAGTTCCTCTATAAGAAGAACGATATTTTATTTTTTTTTTTAATGATTCTAATTCATTCATATAAGAAATTATTATACATTAAGAAATGAACAAAATTTACAAAAAAAATTTTTTATTTGAAGATGTCTCTTCAATAGCAGGTGTGGGGAAAAAACTTTCTTTATATTTAAAAAAGAAAAAAATTGAAAAAGTAAACGATTTACTGTGGAATTTGCCTTATTCATTTACTGACAGGTCTGAGACGGCTACATTAAATAAATTAGAAATAGGAAAAATTTTTACTATAAAAATCAAAGTTATTAAATATAATTTTCCAAGAATTAGAAATCTACCTAGTAAAGTTCTTTGTAAAGATGAATTTGGCCGAATAGATCTTATTTTTTTTAACAGTCGTGAAGGATATATTCGAAAAATTTTACCCATAGATGAATGGGTTGCTGTTAGCGGAAAAGTAAATTTTTTTAAAAATAAATATCAAATAACAAATCCTACATATGTAGAAAAAATTGAGCAAATAGAATTAGTAAAAAAAATTATTCCTAAATATTCTTTAACAGAAGGCTTGTCTGAAAAGATATACTCAAAAATAATAGAGAAGGTATTTTCAAAAATTCCAGAAATTGATGAATGGCATAACAAAAATTTTGTAAAAAAGATGAATTTTTTAAGTTGGAAAGATTCAATTCAACAATTACACACTTCTAAGATTGAAAAAGATTTAAGTTCTAATTATTTGATGAGGCTTGCTTATGATGAAATATTTGCCAATCTTTTATTCAATTCATATAATAGAAATAAAATTAAAAAAGTCAAAAAAAACAAAAAAGTTTTTTCCGAAAAACACTCAGATAGATTAATTAAAACATTGCCTTATGATTTAACAAATGGACAAAAAAGAATTGTAAAAGAGATTGAGTTAGACTTACGATCTCCACAGAGAATGTTTAGAATACTTCAGGGAGATGTGGGTTCTGGAAAAACTATTGTATCAATAATAGCTGCGTTAGATGTAATTGAATCTGGGTATCAATGTGGTCTGATGGCGCCAACAGGTATTTTAGCAGAACAACATTTTTTATTAATTAAAAAATTGATTGAGAAAACCAACCTAAACATAAATGTTTCACTTTTAACCGGAAAGACAGATCCTAAAGAAAGAAAGA
>Ga0308007_10000672_pt1 | contig 15287 bp, 10 predicted proteins | sample Neamet71_FD_203152 | JGI IMG/M metagenome (GOLD analysis project Ga0308007, IMG submission 203152) | Marine microbial communities from water near the shore, Antarctic Ocean - #71 | ecosystem: Environmental > Aquatic > Marine > Unclassified | place: Southern Ocean | collected 2014-06-07
GTAATTGCATATGCATCTCAAGCTGCGCGAGCAAATCTCCTGTTAGTTGCTCCAGAGTATAACCTGCTACATCGTATTGCTGAGGACCTTCTTTTAGATAAACTTCGGCACGCCAGTAAGTTTTTTCCTGGTCGCGTCGAGGCAGTTTGGGGAAGGCTACCGACGGAATGCCGTATTCGCGCAGACGAATCTCGTACTTAAACTCTGTGTTAGTGCCATAGTCGACAACTAACTTGATCATGGTGTCGGTTTCTTCGATGCGAGATTGCAGCTGAGTTACATCAATCTGCAGAGATACAGCCTGCATAGCTGGCCTTACTATTCGTTCGACAAACTCACGAACATCCCGTTGGCGGTGTTCGCCTATTAGAGCGCGTAAGCGCTGTTGCCAGTGCTTCGGAGAGGGAGCTTGAAGAACTCTAGGCACAGTGTTCGGCTTATAGGGCCGTTTAATGGCTTCCATATGCAGCCCCTTGTTGAGCCCAAAACACATGAGGAACAACACGCAGGCGAACGGCAGTGCGCTGATAAGCGAGGCACTTTGCAGGGCAGACAGGCCTCCAGCGAGTAGCAGCGCCGCGGCGACGATGCCTTCGGTCACGGCCCAGAAGATTCGCTGCCACACGGGTGGGTCTTCGTTGCCGCCGGAGGTAATGATGTCTATTACCAGTGAGCCCGAGTCCGATGAGGTGACAAAGAAAGTCATAATTAATAAAGTGGCGACTAGTGACATTAGAGTAGACCAAGGCATTTGCTCTAGCATCATAAATAGTGCTGTTGGTGAGTCTTCCAATGCAGTGTCTACCAAACTGATGCCATTGTCGGCCAGCTCCATGACGAGCGCGGTGTTGCCAAAAAAGCTAAGCCATAAAAAGGTGAAGCCTGCGGGCACCAGCAACACGCCAACTATGAATTCACGAATAGTGCGTCCGCGAGAAATTCGCGCGATGAACATGCCTACAAACGGTGACCAAGCGATCCACCAAGCCCAGTAAAACAGGGTCCAGTCCCCCATCCATTCGATAGGCTCGTAAGCATAGAGATTGAAGGTCATATCCACCATGCCCGACAGGTAGCCGCCAATGTTCTGCATCAGGGCTCCCAACAGAGTAGCGGTTGGGCCTGCCAGTAAGATGAATGCCAGCATCACTATGGCAAGCAAAAGATTGAGCTCGCTGAGGCGACGGATGCCGGCATCAAGACCTGCGACTACCGAGATTGTCGCCATGGCAGTTATGAAGACGATGAGAATTATTTGTACTGTGGTGGACACTTCCACGTCAAACAAATAGCTTAATCCCGCATTCACCTGCATGACACCAAGCCCTAATGATGTGGCGACGCCGAACATGGTGCCTAGCACTCCAAAAATATCGACTGCGTGGCCAATGGGCCCATAGATACGCTCTCCGATGAGCGGGTAAAGTGCAGATCTAATCGACAAAGGCAGTCCGTGACGAAAGGAGAAATAAGCCAGCGAAAGGCCAACCACGATGTACACCGACCAAGCCTGCAGCCCCCAGTGAAAAAAGGTAATTTCCATCGCGCGCCCTGCAGCTTCGGCAGTGCCACCGATGCCAGACGGTGGTTGAGCGAAGTGAGTGAGCGGTTCAGAGACACCGAAGAACAAAAGGCCGATACCCATGCCAGCACTGAATAACATGGAAATCCAACTAAGATAGCTATAGTCCGGTTCAGAGTCGTCGGGTCCGAGTTTGATATTGGCGAAGCGGCTAAAAGCGAGGTAGATCACGAAGCCGAAAAAGAAGGCAATTGACGCCATATAGAACCAACCAAAGTTAGTCGCCAGCCAGTTCTGAATAGAGTTAAACGTTACCGCTGCGTGTTCGCTGAATCCCACCCCGTAGACGCACACCAACACAATGAGTGCAGCCGAGATAAAGAATACCGGGCGGCAAACGCTGTCGAATAGTTTAGGGCCTGCATTTTTTTCTGGAATGTTTTTCTCCATGTGTCCTAGTTCCTGTTAGGGTTTGAGCCGCGGGTTTGTTCTAGTCTTCATTGCTCAAAGATAGTGCAGCCAGTTCCGCGCCCAGTGACTGCTTAAGAGTTCCTAGAAAGGGGCTGTATTTTCGCCACTGGCCAACGCCAGAGCTGTTAACCGGTCGGCGCACTTGCTCAGAGCTTGGCGTTCTTACGTTGCGTTCGGTTTTGTGAAAATCCATGCAGGCTTGCTCAAAGGGCAGGCCGCAGAATTCCAGCAATCTACGAACCTCACTCTCTAAGTTTTCGATCACGTCTTCATTGTGCACTCTCAGCACAAAGTCGGGTAATACCTTGTCCCAATGATCCATTAAGGTTACGTAATCGCGGTAGTACTGGCCGATGTCCGCTAGTGAGTAGCTGAACTCTTGGCCTTCGGCAAACAGTTGTTTGAAAACGCTGAAACAACAGTCTAGCGGATTGCGACGCGCATCGATAATTTTCGCGTTTGGTAGCATCAGTTTAATGAGGCCGATATGGCGGAAATTGTTAGGCATCTTGTCTATAAATAGCGGAGCGCCCTGACGATGGATACGAGTGTCTTTAATAAATTCTTCACCAAGCTGGGCTAATTTTTCCTGGTCTAAAAATTCCAAAACCTGAGGATAGCCAGGGATTTCTCCATTAAAGACGTGTCGGCGCAAGCGTTGAGCTAATGATGGAATATTAGGAAGTTCTAAGGTCCCATCTACCTGAGAGTGGCTAGAAAGAATTTGCTCGATCAGAGTGGACCCTGCCCGTGGCATGCCCACGATAAATATTGGGTCTGCGCTGCTATGGCCAAAGTTATTTTTTTCGGTGAGCAGCTTTGCGGTTAAATGCTCTTGCTGCAGTGCCAGTTCTTTAGTGATCTGGTTTGCATTATATCGGCTCTGCGATTTTTTTAAGTGATTGCCTTGCTCGTAGAAAGTAAACGACTGTTGTGCATCTTTGTTGTCTTCAAAGGCTTTGCCCAGTGCGAAACAGAGGTGGACACGTTCCATAAACGAGAGGTTGTCATCCTGCTGGAGCGCTAGCATCTGTGCCATTTCTTTGTCGTCAAATCGATAAGTCTTCAGGTTGGCTAGCGAGAAATAGGCCTCCCCATGTCTAGGGTAAGCGACGATGGCTTGCTGGTAGCTAGTGATGGCTCTTTCAGATTCACCCTTCGTCTTGAGTGCATGGCCCTGGGACGTAAGCGTGATTGGATCATTTGGCAAGACCTTTAGGATGTCGTCAAAGGTCGCAAGTGCGTCATCAAATCGGCCGGATTGCATGCACTGCACTGCATAAAGAGACTGAAATTGGGGGTTGCTCGGCTCACGTTCTAGCAGCAGACGCGCCTGTTCTTGGGCAGCAAGGTGCTTCTGACGCTTACGCAGAATTTGAATGTAATCGATATGTATGCGGATATTATCGGGGGCTAATAGGCTGGCAGAGTGCAATAGAAGTTCAGCGTCTTCCAGTATCCCGAGTCGCATGCCAACATCCGCCAACAGGCGCATGGCTTCGAAATTATGAGGTACCTTTTTTAGAAACTGACGACACAACTCTTCGGCACGCAACAGTTTTCCCATAGAGATGAGATCGACGACGGCGATCAGTGGTTTTGGTAAGGCGAGCAGCTCTTTTAACTGGCCTTGCACATGTGTCAACCGGGCGGGCTCGTTACGCTCTATATGAATATTTATTCTTGCATGATAACTAGCTTCCAGTGCGGGATTGTAGAAGCAGGCGCGATCAAAAGCTTTCAGTGCCTTCTCTTTGTTGCCCAGAGCGCGCTGATTGTAACCTTCTTCTTGGTGGGCGCGACCGTGCTCTGGCTGTACTGACTTTAGATGAGAAAGAGATGCAAGAGCGGCTTCGTGTTGCTGCGTGTAACGAAGGCAGACAGCGTTCATGTAAAGCGCTTCTGGCTCGTCCGGGTTTGATATAAGGAGTATCTGCAACACTTCAATAGCCGAAGGAAATTGCTGACCCTGAATTAGTTTCTGAGCGTCTTCAAGGCCACTGGCAAGCTCGCTTAAATCGGTTTTTGGGTTTTGCGTGTTCGGTAAACTCACAGGCACCCCTGAGGGGTGCCTGATTCATGACGAGCTGAGAGGGTACTGTGCATTGTTGCCTAAAAGTCGTAGGCGATTCGGACTCCGCCGGTAAACGGTCTGGCATAAGTCACGCGCTGGCGATCATAAATAAATGAGCCCGCGATTTCTGCGCGCTCGTCGCCAATGTTTTCGGCAAAAAGATCCACCGACCATTGATCGCTACTAATGCCAGCGGTCAGGCCAAACATAATCCAGCTGTCCATGCGACTTCGATTGATTGTAATAATATCGCTGTAGGCTTCGTCGGAATAAGTCACGTGTGGCATTATGTGAGCTATACGCCCAGCGCCGATGCTCCACTCGTAGCGAGCACGTAGGTTAAATTGAACCTCCGGCGCAAACGCCAGCGAATCGCCTAGGATAACGTCGTTGGTAGGCGTGATCACCTTAGTGATCTCGGTGTCTAGTAGGGAGAATGCACCTGTCACTGTCAGTCCGCTGATTGAAGGAGGTGTCCAGATAAAGTCGCCTTCGATTCCGCTAACCTCGGCATCTGCTGCATTGTCAGAAAAGAACAGATTAGTGATGCTAGGATCAAAAATAGTTGTCTGTAGCTTTTCTATTTCTGAGAAAAAGATCGCGCCGTTGAAGCGTAGTGTGTAGTCCAGCAGATCCATCTTCCAACCTAGCTCGTAGTTTGAAAGATCATCAGTGTCGATAGCAAAAGGTACCGTAAAGGTTCCGGCGGGGTTAGTTTTGCCGCCAGGGCGATTAAGTAATCCAGGTCTGAATCCTTCTGAGAAAGTGGCGTAAACCAAAGTGTTGTCATCTGGTGTCCAGTTCAAACTGAATTTAGTGATGATGCCATCAGTGGAGGCTGTATCTGGGTTAGGATCACTAAACAGGTTGTCTAGATTGTTGCCGGCGTTATTATCTGTCGTTGCACCAAAGTTACTGAACGAGCCAGCAGCGCTGCCCTTAAGATCGACCTCGATATCGTACCAACGCGCTCCACCGATAATGCTAAATTGATCGCTCAAGTCAAAAGTTATCTCACCGAACACCCCTTTCTGCTCATCAGTTCGCACCACGTCATTGCGAAAGATCACGCCGTTAGGCCATTGACCAGTATCTCTGACTGTCGCCCCTTGAGCAGAGAAATTAGGGCCAAAACCAGGCTTACCATTAAAAGCTATCGCCTCTGTCGAACCAGGATAAGTGAAGCTGTTTAGTTCCTGTAATTCGAGGTCGCTATAAAAACCGCCAAATGTGGCGCTAATAGGTCGGCTTGGATCGGTCGCGAATCGCAGTTCATGGGTATTGATTTGAGTCTCGGTGTTACTTTTCACAAATAGGTTAGGCGCTTGACAGGTTCCCATAGGCTCAGCGCCAGGATAAGTCACGCTGCCATCACACACGTAATAAGGCAAATACTGGCCCACAAACAGGTAATCGGAGTAGTCGACTAGCTGATCTGCCTCGCGATCGGTGAATGCTCCGGCATATACAACTTCAAGCTCGCCTAGCATTCCCTTAAGAGTCCAACTGGTGTTGCTGAAGGTATCCTCTAAAGAGTCTTCCTGGTAACGCTGAATTTCAAGGTCACCTAGATTGGGGTCTGTAAAGAAGACCCCTTCAGTTTCGAGTTCTTGTTGCGCATGACCGACTGTTAGATTCCAGTTGTCGTTGATTTCCCAAAGGCCTGTGAGTCGAAAGCCAGAATAAGTCGCGTCGTTAAAATCTTCTTCAACGCGATTGCCATTGTCAGCATCAATAAAGCGAACGCCACTTAGATCAGAGCCCGCTTGAAAGCCAGCTCGACCCGCAGCAACTGGAAGCCCGTTGGCGCGTACTGTTCCCTCGGGCCGAAAGCGTGCGCTTTCCCGGGCACTGAGTTTGCCGGCGACGTTGTCGATATAGCCACCTTGATTATCGACGTAAACAACACCGCGCAAGGCAAAGTTATCAGTAACTGGAAGGTTGATAACCCCTTCCACGTTATTGCTCATCTCACCATCTTTAGTGAATGCAGAGCCGAACTTGACGCTGGCACTGGTGGAGCCGAGGTCAGGTTTGTTAGTAATCAGGCGCACTGTACCAGCCTGTGAACTGGCGCCGAAAAGCGTGCCCTGAGGGCCCGCTAATACTTCAACTCGTTGCATGTCGGCTGCGTAAACGTCAAGGTTCCGACCCGGCTGAGCCAGAGGCTGTTCGTCGAGATAAAGGGCGACGTTAGGGGCTAAACCTGCAACTCCAGCGGTGGTGAGTCCAGGGGTGGTAGATGCCACGCCGCGGATGTAGATTGTGTTTTGGCCGGGGCCGCTGCCGCCTGCTGTAACGTTGGGCAATTGCAGCAAATAATCTTCAAAGTTGGATACGCCCAGCTGGTCAAGGGATTCCTCAGTCAAGGCGGAGACAGCGACCGGGACATCCTGCATACTCGCCTCTCGTTTGGTGGAAGTGACGAGAATCTCTTCAATTTGAGCCTGAGCTGGGATAATCACAGCGCTACTTGCCAGAGCGATTGCGAGATGTAGCTGTTTCTTGCGGAACATAAAAGCACCTTATTATTGTTAGTGGGATATGTAGGTGCGAAAGTATAACGAATTGAAAGTACTATTGCATTAGTATGTAGTTAATTATGATGGACTCTGAAGCGCTAAATTCAATATAAATTGCTTTAAAACAATAGTTTAGGTGGATATATAGTCATTTTTTTTAATTACCCGAACAGGCTGGCTGGGTAAAGAATATTAGAAGTCTAAGCAAAAGGGGCGACAACAAGCAAAATACCTTGCTTGAGCCGCTTTGATTGGAGCGAGGTCCTATGAAAGATTATGAAGAATTGTTTATTGCGCTGCGGCGTATTACTCGTGCCATAGATCTGCACTCAAAGAAGCTGCAAAGAGAAACAGGCCTGACTACTTCGCAGTTGCTGGTATTAGAAGCCATTGTGAAACTGGACGCATCCACGCCCAGTCATATTGCGAAAGAAGTTCAACTATCGCAGGCAACGGTGACTAACCTTGTCGATAGAATGGAGCGTAATGAGTTAGTCATTAGGCTAAAATCTAGTGCGGATAAGCGTGTGGTAGAAGTGCAGCTAACCCAAAAGGGGAAGGAAATGGTCGAGCTGGCACCTGAGCCGCTGCAGTCCGGGTTTCTCAGAGAGTACCGTAAGCTTGAGCGCTGGGAGCAGCATCAGCTCATTGCTTCTATGCAAAGAGTCGCTGTTCTCATGGATGCTGAAGATATTGATGCGTCGCCTATTCTGACTACAGGTGAGGTCGGTGCTCCTTAGCAGCAGGCTTTTTGGCTTATTGCGAAATAAGCGTTTAATGCTAGCGCAGATATTGAGGTTGATTTGGCTAAAATCTTTAGCATTTCAATTCAGCTACAACCATGAAAGGGCCTTTATCGCTCGTGCTGCCTAAAAAGTAAGTCTCTCCTACAGTCATTGATTCGGATTCGGCAAATTTCTGCAGAGTTTGCTCGTAATCAGTGGTCAACGGCAAGCTGAAGCGAAGGTCTTCATCTGTGGAGTCGAGTATTTTCTTTGCGAAGGATCCTTTTCCAAGATTAATAAAACGGTCGGCGTAGAAATCGGTAAGTAGAATGCTTCCGGTCGGCGCATGAGAGCGTAGGTCTTGTATTGTTTTGCGTACCTCAGACTCTGACAAATAGAGTGTGACACCCTCCCAGAGGAAGAGGGTTTTTTTAGATCGCTCAAAGCCAGCTTTGGTCAACCTATCGAATGCATTTTCCTTACTAAAATCGACAGACACAAAGTTTACATGTTCGCTGCTAATCCCGGCATCTCGAAGAGCGCTTTGCTTATGCTGTTGCACGATGGCTTGGTCCAACTCGAAGAACGTCACTCCTTCCCTAAGGAAGTTTCCATACGCTCGGGTATCATAACCTGCGCCCATCACTACGAATTGCTCAACCTCATCGATAACCCGGTCTATAACCTCGTCAAAATACAGTGTGCGTGCCACAACAAAATCGGCTAATCCTTCGGCACCCCCTTCGGGAACCCGCGGGTATAAGAAGGATTTTCCTGATATTTTAAATTTAAGCCACAAAGGAAATAAGGCAAGCCAGAGCCCGAGCAGAGACGTATTTGGCAGTACAGTAGCGAGTTTGGCGCAGGGCTCGTCGGCACGTATGCCAAAAGTGAGCATCGTCCAGCGGCCATTGATAATTTCGATAGCAGTTTGTGAAACCCCCAGTCTTTTGCTAACTATTATCTGTCGGTAGCCAACCATTATAAAACCTAGAATAGCAAGAGGGATAAATGCAATCTGCAGTGGGATATAAACGGCAAGACTCAAGAGGGCCATGGGTGCTCTGATTAGTTGATTTAAACAGCGAGTGTTCTAAAATAATCGATGATGAGAGCATAAAAAGCAATTTTAAAATGTAACAAACTGTCAGCTCGGCTGGCCGAATAGGGCTTGATTAATGCCATGTAGTGTTTTAATTTCAAAAGCTACACCTGCATAGCTTTTGAAATTAGATCGCATAGCTTGAAAATTAGGCTAACGGAGAACTAACATAATGATTGCGTTCAAGAAACTAATCACCATCGCTGCGCTTACTCTAGGCAGCTCAGTCATGTCTGCCGAAGATTACGAGCCAGAAAGAACCGCCACAGGCAAACCGGACTTGCAGGGTTTCTGGACCAATGCTTCTCTTACCACCATGCAGCGCTCCGGAAATTATGAGGGGCTCGGGCTTACAATTCCATTGGAACGACTTGGTGAACTCACGACAAACCATCATCAGAACGTGCGTCAGGCTACCGATGATGGTCAGGTTCAAGGTGAGCTGCCTACGGGTAAAGATCTTGGGCAGGGCCGCGGGTATAATGCATTCTGGGTAGATCCAGGTTCTTCATTTGGCTATGTCAAAGGCGAGTACCGGACCTCTTGGATTACATATCCCGAGAGTGGACGCATTCCCTATTCCGAAGAGGGAAGTAGACTGCGCCAGGAGAATCGTGCAAAGTTTTCAGGCAATGATGGTCCGGAAGGACGCGCACTCGGTGAGCGTTGCATTATCGGTTTCGGGAGCACTGGCGGTCCACCGATGAACAATGTGTTGTACAACAACATGTACCAGATCGTGCAAACAGATGACTACGTTATGATCATGGTAGAGATGGCGCATGACGCTCGCATCATTCCTATCGACAAAGATCGCCGTCCAGATGCTTGGAAGCCTTGGTTAGGTGATTCGGTTGCGCATTGGGATGGTGATGTGTTGGTAGTCGAAACTAAAAACCTGCATCCGCAGCAGGCGCCACGCAATATTGCGGCGCTATCAGATCAGGGGCTGGTCGTAGAACGCTTTAGCCGCTTCTCCGATGAGCAGATACTATATGAATTCGAGGTCAGGGACTCGAACTTTTATACCGAAGCTTGGAGCGGTGAGATGGCTTTTAATGCGACTGACACTCAACCCTATGAATATGCCTGCCATGAAGGTAATTACGGACTGCCTGGTATCTTAGCCGGTGCACGTAGATTGGAGATGGATGAGTAATAAGTTCACTGCTAAATAGAATGAGTGAAAATGATTAAGTCTAAATATTTCACATTACTCGCGATTCTCGCAATCAGTTTTGACGTGCCACTTTCTGCAGCTGAAGAAGAAATCTCTCTCGGTGGCTATACGTTTAAGTGGGTAAACCCATTTCCCATAGACTTTGAAAACCCTCCCGGATTGCATCATTCTTCATTTCAGAATCCATCGATGCCCAGGGAGGTAGGGTACGCTATTTATCTTCCACCACAATATAGTAAAGATACAGATTTGCGTTTCCCCGTCGTTTATTATTGAACGAAATTGGCTCATTTTTTAATTGAAAAAGTAATTCAGGGAAAGAAATTATGCTTAAAGCCAAGCTGCAGCGCCTATGGCTAATTCTACTAGCGCCACTCGCTGCTTGTGGCGCCCCTCAAATTTCTTCATTTAATTTCATTGAGGCAACGATAGCCGATATTCAGTTTGCAATCGTGGAAGGTGACTCTACGTGTCACGAAATCGTTGCTGGTTACATACAACGTATTGAGGCCTATGACCAATCTCGCAACATAAACACCATTACGCAAATAAACCCAAATGCCCTCGAGAAAGCAGACGCGATCGACTTGGCTATGAGCAAAAACGAAGCTATGCCAGAGCTTTTTTGTTCCCCTGTACTTGTCAAAGATAATTTTGATACTCATGACATGGTTACAACAGGTGGTTCAATCGCTCTGATAGACAGCTTTCCTCCTGATGACGCCTTTATGGTCCGGAAGCTGCGCGAAGCAGGCGCAATTGTTCTGGCTAAAACGAATATGGCGGAATGGGCTTTTAGTCCAAGAGAAACAGTTTCCTCGTCTTATGGTCGGACATCAAATGCTTACGATGTTAACTTTGTTCCCGCCGGCTCTTCAGGAGGAACTGCCTCTGGAGTTGCTGCTAATCTTGGCGTGGCTGGAATGGGAAGTGATACGGGCAACTCCATTAGAGGACCTTCTTCTCATTTAGCATTATTTGGTATCCGTTCCACCATAGGCTTGACTAGTCGCGATGGTATAATACCGTTAGCATTTGATCGTGATATTGCTGGGCCAATGACGCGGACTGTTGAGGACGGGGCTCGATTGTTTAACGTGATTGCGGGCTACGATCAGGCAGACCCGCTCACACTGCCTAATATGCGCGAAGAAAATTATCTCGATTTCCTGAATGCCGATGGGCTTAAAGGGAAACGTCTGGGGGTATTTAGAACGCTAGTAGACAACGAAGAAGCTGATCCAGAAATCAAGGAGATTTTTTCCCAAGCGATTGTCGATTTGACTGCAGCGGGAGCAATTATTATTGACCCGTTTGAGATTAAAGATTTTCAGATATTAAGCGATCAAATTCCATTTTGCGGCAGATTTAGATATGACGTTGGCCAATATTTTAAATCTCTTGAAAATCCGCCTTTATTCGATGTAAATAAAGTATTGGAAACTGGAGATATAGCTCCAGAAAGCAAAGCCGCATTCGACTTTTTTACACAAAGGCCATTAGACGTGGTTCCAGATGAATGGGAAGAGCCATGTCTTACTTGGCCCAATCATCGAGAGCGCAATCAATTACTTTCCAGCGTGATAGCGGCGATGGATGCGGCTCAAGTTGATGCTCTCATTTTTCCGACTTGGTCAAACCCTCCAGCCAATATTAATCGAGCCAATGAAGAATATCGTGGAGATAATAGCCAAGGCTTGGTGCCGGATGCCGGCTTACCTGCTATTACAATTCCAATGGGTTTTTGGCAAAACAGGTTGCCAGCTGGGCTTCAAATTGTAGGCCGCCCCTATACGGAAGGCCTGTTAATAGAATTGGCTTATGCGTATGAGCAAAAGACTAAGCATAGAAGACCCCCTGAGGGCTTCGGCGAAGTGAATGACTAGGTGGCAATCGGACTGATTTCTGTCCATGCTTTCATACGATATTACCAGTCGCACTTATCGATTATTAAAAAATTTGCTTATTTTAATAATCGATAAGCTTTTTCTGCTTTTGTGTCCCTATTTTTCGCAATGCGCATGTCTACAGTTATCGAGATTGTACTATAATAGGCGCAGAGTCGAGACGCCCTGTGGTGTAGCAGAAGAGTTCTGCGAAATAGTTAACTTTAAGATAGACCAACTAAAACCGCCTCCGAGTCTCTGAATGATCATTGGCGTAGCAGGTTTTAAAACAAACGTGCTATTAGCTTTAATCTAGCTCGCGCGAACAAACTAATACAGATTTTGAGGAGAATAAAGTAATGCGAAAAACCAACCCTTTAGTTCTATTAGGGCTGCTGGCATTTGCTGCACCTGTTGTCTCATTTGGACAAGTGAGTGATGTTACTTTCCACGAAGACATTGAGCCAATCTTGCAGCGCAGCTGTCAGAGCTGCCATCGTGATGGTGGTGTGGGACCAATGCCCCTAATAAGCTACGATCAAGTGGCGCCTTTCGCTGGTTTGATTGAATATAAGACATCGATCAGAGACCGTGCCGGAGCTATGCCACCTTGGTATGTCGAAAAAAGCCTGGGTATTCAGAATTTTAAGAATGACGTATCTCTAAGTGATGAAGAAATCGCTGCAATATCTCTTTGGGCGAGATCTGGAACACCTAAGGGCAATGAAGCTGACGCACCAACCCCGTTAGTGTTTGACGACAGCCTCACATGGACTGCTGGAACGCCAGATCTTATTTTAAAGAGTAATGAAGTGACCAAGTTGTCTGGTACTGCAGATTGGTGGGGCGAGATTGACGCCTTGTTGATTGATATTCCGGAAGATCGTTGGGTCAAATCTGTTGAGGTTGTAGAAGTGAACGACGTCAACAATCAAGCGGACAAAGGCCGCGACACTGTTGGTGGCGCTTACATATTTCACCACATGATATGGGCAACGGCGAATCTCGACGCAAATGGAAACCGGACTGAACGGGGTCTAGCATGGCCTGTGCATGAAGTAGGTCGCAACGCAGATATTTTTGATGAAGATGCCGGCCGACTTTTAACGGCAGGCAGCTACATCGTATCGGATTCTGTGCATCTTCATTCCAACGGAAGAGACACTACCGCGCATTTGGAAATTGGCTTCCGCTTCCACCCGGTTGGGTATGAGCCAAAATTTAAAGATGCCGTTTTCAATGCCCAAGGTAATGGCGTTGACATTAGCATAAGAGGTGATGAGAAAGATCAAGAGTTGCACGCCTACACTACGCTGACTGAGCATACTAAAATTTCTACGTTTGAACCTCACCTACATGCTCCGGGTGAGCGCATGTGTCTTGAGGCTATCTGGGGATATAGTGTAGAAACTCTTTCTTGTGTTGGCTACGATCATAACTGGGTGCGTGGTTACGCTTACGATGATGACGCAGCGCCACTCCTGCCCAAAGGCACGATCCTGCACATCGTTGGTTATATGAACAATACCGACACGAATCCTAATGTGCCAGATTCCAGAAACTGGCAGGGCTCGGGTAATCGTTCTGTAACGAATATGTTTATCGATCTGGGTATTCGAGTAACTATGACCAATGAGCAGTTCTTTGATGAAATGGAAAAGCGTCGCAATAATCTGAACCTAGGGCCCAACGATCACGTAATCGGCTGCCCTCTTTGCCTATTGCCATTGGTTCAGCCAATTGACAATGCTTCGGCGAGTCAGGAGGTGACGAACGATGTCGCACTGCAGGGAGCGAGTCGATAATGAACTTAACAACGAGCTTTACTCGCAAGGTCTTGGTTTTCGGCTTCGCGCTAGTTGCTTTGATAAGCGCGACACTAGCTCAGGCTCAGTCTTACAACTTCGGCAAGAATATCGAAGTGGCCTACGAAGGCTGGCGTCCACTTGAAGATGGCAGCTTCAACTTTATGTTCGGCTACATGAATGAGAACTGGGAAGAAGAGCCTGATGTGCTAGTTGGGGAGAATAATTTTTTCTCACCAGGAGAAGCTGACCGTGGTCAGCCAACTCATTTCTTACCGCGTCGTAATCGTTTTACCTTTGAAGTGAATGTTCCCGCTGATTGGGGTGACCGTGAAATGGTTTGGGAGTTGACAGTCAATGGAGAGACACGTCGAGCTTATGCGACGCTGAAAGACGATTATCTTGTGGATAATATGGTTATCGCCTCCGAGACTGGCTCCTTAGGAGCCGGCACATCCAGCCCTGAGTCGAGAGCAAATATAGCTCCGCTAGTAACCCTTCAGGGTGACATGGTTAACGGCGAGCATCTGCGCAGCGTGCGCGTTGGTGAGCCACTTAGCTTCACCACTCACATTGTGGATGACGGCGTTCCTAGAGCTCGAAGTAGCGTTGACAACATTAGGGCGTTTGCCGCTCGCGCTGGTGAGGGTACAACTGAAGAGATGATTCAGCAGCAAATGGCCCTGAGAATTCCATGGATGCCAACAGTTCAGAAGATCAATGGATTGTTTCTGTCCTGGAACGTCTATCGTGGAGCGGGCAAGGTCACTTTCGATCCGCCTCAGCCAAAGCCTTGGGAAGATACTCGACCCGGTTCAAACTCGGCATGGGGATTGTCATGGTCACCGCCCGAGATTGCAGCAGATGGTATGATCAATACCACGGTCTCGTTCGAGGAGCCTGGTGAGTATATCTTGTGGGGCCGCGGCGATGATGGCGGGCTCTATCACGATGCGTTTATGACTGTGACCGTAACTGAGTGAAGCTCTAGACGGATTTATTTGCTTGCGCTCCAGCAATTTGGTTCTGCAGGTGCCAAAAAACCGCGGCTTAGGCAGCGGTTTTTTTTGTTCCGGATTTTGATGTTAGAGCTATGAGACGGAGGCATAAGGATTGTTACATGTAATGAGTGTGGATCCGCTTTCTTAGCAGGCATTTATTTAGTTGGAGGTATCGAATAAGTTCCTACAGAATGTGCGATGGGTCGATCATCGCCTTCGGAATATATCGTGACCTCTCCAACTGCTAACGACTTGCCTAGTTTCAGTATTTTGCAGACGCCTAGTATATCTTTGTCAGCTACAGGCTTTCGCAGGAAGTTGATGTTCAGACTTGTAGTTACCGCCAGTGCAACTAGCCCAATTTCCCTAAGAATTGCAGCGTAAATGGCGCAATCCGCCAGACCCATCATTGTTGGGCCAGACACAGTCCCCCCGGGACGTAAATCTTCTGTGTCGATTTTGCGCCTGATAGTCACAGAGCCTTTGTCAAAAGATTCAATTACGAAATTTGCTTGGGGAAACTCCTTAGAAAAAAATACCTTCATTTCAGTTTTACTTACAATGCTCATGATTTACTACCGTCCCCTTTATAGCTATTACTCTATAGCCCTTGCTCAGAAAATTCCAACTTTGACAGTCTTTCCCTGTCACGTGCTGGCATTTCCCCAAACACCAGCTCTCGATATTCTTCATCACCATCGACAAACAACTTTAACCAGGCGACGCTCATGCCGCCAACTAGATCGTGCACATCGATATTGGGTGCAAGCCGGCCATCGCCAGTATCCGTATTGGCAATGAAGTGATTACCATCCTTGATTTCAAAATACATTTTTGGAATGTCTTCGGAAAGACTCTCGAAATGAGGCAACGCATGGTCGGCTGCCGGCGCGATGCGATCATTTTCTCCAGCAATGACTAAAGTAGGAATTGAAATTGCAGAAAAATTACCGTCCGGTTGCCATGGGGTAAAAGGAATTGCTGCCTTCAATTCAGCGC
>Ga0308007_10000673_pt1 | contig 15287 bp, 15 predicted proteins | sample Neamet71_FD_203152 | JGI IMG/M metagenome (GOLD analysis project Ga0308007, IMG submission 203152) | Marine microbial communities from water near the shore, Antarctic Ocean - #71 | ecosystem: Environmental > Aquatic > Marine > Unclassified | place: Southern Ocean | collected 2014-06-07
CTTAAGTGACACCGTGAAACGTATTGATGGGACAGAGGTACCGCTGCTTACGCCGTGGCTAAGTAAAATAAAAAAATCAAAAAAGATGCTGCCAAAAACATAAGATTTAAAAGTAAATAAACTAGAAGACGAGCAGTCGAGTACTACATATAAGATACATTGTAATTATGATTTATTTTAAAAAGAAAAATTAAGGTGCTGAGCCAGTGTTTGTGAAAAGAGATCAAAGTCAATCAAAAAAGGGTAAGATGGCGGGACTAGTAATTGCAGGTTCTATGTTGCTTTGGCTTGGATTGCAGTGGGTCGCAGTTGAGCTTGAAATATCGGGTAGAATAATGTTGTTAATAGATTTGTTTGTAATGGCCGCAATGTTATGGTCGCTTATCATCACTTTTCAAATTTGGCGTACGCGCCGTTACTCTGACAGAGGCGCACCAAAATGTTGAAAGATAAAGATCGGATTTTTACTAACCTCTACGGGATGCATGAACGTACGTTGAGAGGCGCTAAGGAGCGCGGTCATTGGGATGGAACTGCTAAGATAATCAAAAAAGGTAGGGACTGGATCATCGATGAGATGAAGAAGTCTGGCTTGCGTGGCCGTGGCGGTGCAGGATTTCCAACTGGTTTAAAGTGGTCCTTCATGCCGAAGGAAAGTGATGGAAGGCCATCCTATTTGGTGGTTAATGCAGATGAGTCCGAGCCTGGTACATGCAAGGATCGGGAAATTATGCGCCACGATCCGCACACTCTGATTGAAGGCTGCTTGATAGCTTCTTTCGCAATGAATGCAAATGTTTGCTATATTTATATCCGTGGTGAGTATATCCGGGAACGCGAAGCTCTACAGGCTGCAATAGATCAAGCTTATGAGGCTGGTTTAGTTGGACCCAACGCGGCAAAATCTGGATGGGATTTTGATATTTACCTGCACCACGGGGCAGGGGCTTATATCTGTGGAGAGGAAACAGCGTTGCTGGAAAGCCTTGAAGGCAAAAAAGGCATGCCACGTATGAAGCCGCCGTTTCCTGCCGGTGCAGGGCTATATGGATGCCCAACAACGGTAAATAACGTTGAATCGATTGCTGTGGTGCCAACAATACTTCGCAGAGGGGGTGACTGGTTTGCTGGATTTGGACGTCCAAATAATACTGGAACAAAACTGTTTGCGATTTCGGGTCACGTTAATCATCGTTGCGTAGTCGAGGAGGAAATGTCGATTACATTTGATGAGCTCATTGATAAACACTGTGGTGGAATAAGGGGAGGATGGGACAACCTAAAAGCGGTTATTCCTGGGGGCTCATCAGTCCCGATGCTGCCCGGGTCTGTGATGCGGAAAGACGCCATTATGGACTTTGATTGGTTGCGGGAGCAACGATCCGGACTTGGCACTGCAGCTGTAATAGTAATGGATAATTCTACTGACGTTATAAAAGCAATTTGGCGCCTATCCAAGTTTTATAAACACGAAAGCTGTGGTCAGTGCACTCCGTGTCGTGAAGGCACTGGTTGGATGATGCGCGTGATGGAAAGATTAGTCTCTGGAGACGCAGAACCAGATGAGATTGATGTGTTGCTTGATGTTACCAAGCAAGTTGAGGGGCATACAATTTGTGCGCTTGGTGACGCAGCAGCTTGGCCCATCCAGGGACTTATAAGACACTTTCGCGACGATATTGAAGAGCGAATAGCGCATAAGCGCAAAACGCGTCGGTCCATAGCTGCGGAGTGATATGTTGTTTTTTAAAAACCAATATTTAGGCCAGATGCGATTGCTTTTGCAGTCTTTGCTTTTAGTTGTTTGCTTCATGCCTGGAAAATTAATGGCTAATCAGGGATTGCCAGATGAAACGCATATTACTGAGGGGTTGATTGCTATTAGTATGGCTGACACGGTCCGAAAGGAATGCCCAACTATTTCAGCCCAATGGATACCGGCAATGCTATATCTTAGCTCTTTGAAAGAGCACGCTATTCAGTTGGGGTACAGCACTTCCGAAATTAAGACTTTTATTAAAGATGAAAATGAAAAAGAGCGGCTACTGAAAGTGGCCAGAACTCGGTTGGCGAAACTTGGTGCTTTGTTAGATGTACCATCAAGTTATTGTGTTTTAGGCCTGAAAGAAATTGAAACAGGGTCTGCCATTGGAAAATTGCTGAGAGTGAAGTGAATATGACTGTATTGCGTAAAATCATCATTGATGACCAGGAAATCGAAGTAGATGGAGCTATGACATTAATTCAAGCCTGTGAGCAGGTTGGGGTTGAGATTCCACGATTTTGCTATCATGAGCGCCTCTCAATTGCCGGTAATTGTCGGATGTGTTTGGTGGAGGTCGTCGGTGGTCCTCCAAAGCCTGCAGCGTCATGTGCCATGCAAGTCCGTGACTTACGGCCTGGACCGGAGGGGCAGTTACCGGTGGTAAAGACAAATTCTCCAATGGTAAAAAAAGCCCGAGAAGGGGTAATGGAATTTCTTTTGATTAATCACCCGCTTGATTGTCCAATTTGCGATCAAGGTGGTGAATGTGACTTACAAGATCAGGCGATGGCCTACGGGGTCGATTTTAGTCGCTTTCGTGAGCCAAAGCGTGCAACAGAGGATTTGGATTTAGGGCCTCTAGTTGAAACGCATATGACCCGATGTATCTCTTGTACGCGGTGTGTAAGATTTACTTCTGAAGTTGCTGGTGTGATGCAAATGGGTCAAACTGGTCGGGGAGAAGACTCTGAAATTACTAGCTACTTGGGGCAGACCCTTGACAGTAATTTACAAGGCAATATTATAGATTTGTGTCCTGTTGGAGCTTTGGTTTCAAAGCCATATGCCTTTACTGCGCGCCCTTGGGAACTTGGCAAAACTGAATCTATTGATGTAATGGATGCACTTGGGTCAAACATCCGGGTAGATACTAAGGGGCGCGAAGTTATGCGCTTTCTGCCACGCAACCATGACGGTGTTAATGAGGAGTGGCTTGCGGATAAGTCACGTTTTGTTTGGGACGGATTGCGTCGGCAACGTCTGGACCAACCCTACATACGTGAGGATGGCAAGCTGCGACCCACAACATGGACTAACGCACTAGAAAAAGCAGCACTTGCCATGACCCATAAAAAAGTTGCTGGCTTGATTGGTGACTTGGTACCTGTAGAAGCGGCTTTTGCCTTAAAGCAATTAGTTGTGGGGTTGGGTGGCTCGGTAGAATGTCGAACGGATGGTGCCAAGTTGCCTGCCGGTAATCGCAGTGCATATGTTGGTACGGCGACAATAGAAGATATAGATAGTGCGACGGCGATCCAGCTGATTGGGACTAACCCAAAGATAGAAGCCCCTGTTTTGAATGCCCGTATCCGCAAAGCTTGGGGTAAAGGTGCTAATATTGGTCTTGTGGGCGAGAAAATAGATCTGACCTACGACTACGTTCACATGGGTGACAGCCGCGCGGACTTGGCAGTTTTGCTAAAGAAAAAAGCTACGGAGTTACTGAAAGGACCTTCCATAGTGATCGTGGGGCAGGCTGCACTACAGAGTGAGGATGGATCAGCAGTTCTCGCGGCCGTCATGGAGCTATGTACGAAGACTGACAGTAAATTAATGATTTTACATACTGCGGCGTCACGTGTTGGTGCGATGGATGTTGGCTGTACTACAGAGGGTGGGCTTAAAACGTTAATTGAAACAGCTGAGGTTGTTTATAATCTTGGTGTGGATGAAATTGATGTTGATCCAGGTGCGTTCGTTATTTACCAAGGCAGCCATGGTGATCGTGGCGCACATCGTGCTGATATCATCTTGCCAGGAGCGGCTTATACAGAGGAAAACGGTTTATTTGTTAATACTGAAGGTCGTCCACAATTAGCACAACGCGCTGGATTTGCGCCAGGTGAGGCAAAAGAAAATTGGGCTATCTTGCGGGCACTCTCGGCAGAGTTAGGCGCTGTTTTGGCTTATGATTCACTCGCGCAGTTGCGGCAAGTACTGGTCACTGAATTTCCACACCTATCGATGATTGACCAGGTGCCCATTAATGATTGGTCCGTAGTGGCGAATGGCAAACTTGGCACTGGGACTTTCGGTGGCGCAGTTGATGACTACTACTTGAGTAATCCAATAGCGCGCGCAAGTACTTTGATGGCAGAATTATCGTCGAACGCCAAAGCTAGAATTGCAGCTCCGATGGCAGCAGAATAAAATGATTTATCCTATATTTTTACAGAATGGTTTTAGCATCGCAACAGTGCGCGGTTCAGTGAGTCTATTATGAACATTGCTGCTTTCTTGAATACTATGAAAATAGCCTGCAATTTTTTGATAAACTATCATAGTAAGGCTAGTATTTATCTAGAAGATGCAGTTTACCAAAAAATAAAGAGAGTATTCATGAGTTTGGTTACAATTGAAGTAGAACCACTATCTGCAATCATAATGAACGAGAAATAATAGCGGTATGAATGAGTTCTTTTCAACAAATCTTGGAATTGCAGTAATCCTTTTTGCACAAACCTTAGCTGTTGTAGGCTTTGTGATGATCAGCCTACTATTTTTAGTCTATGGTGATAGGAAAATTTGGGCTGCAGTTCAGATGCGCCGTGGTCCGAACGTTGTTGGTTTGTTTGGTATGCTTCAAACCGTAGCTGACGCGCTGAAATATGTTCTAAAAGAAATTATAATTCCAGCTGGCGCGGATCGTCCTGTGTTTATTTTAGCGCCCTTGGTGTCGTTCGTCCTCGCTATGCTGGCGTGGGCTGTAATCCCCTTCAACAGCACTTGGGTTCTTGCTGATATTAATGTCGCGCTATTGTTTGTTTTTGCGGTGTCATCCCTTGAGGTTTATGGGGTCATAATGGGGGGCTGGGCTTCTAACTCGAAGTATCCATTTTTGGGTTCACTGCGCTCAGCAGCGCAAATGATCTCTTATGAAGTCTCAATGGGGTTAATAATTATTGGTGTGATAATTTCTACGGGTTCAATGAACTTTGGTAATATTGTTGCAGCGCAGAACGGTAACCTTGGCTTTTTTAATTGGTATTTCATACCTCATTTTCCAATGGTATTTTTGTTTTTTATTAGCGCCTTGGCAGAAACTAATCGCCCACCTTTTGACCTTCCAGAGGCCGAGTCAGAATTAGTTGCAGGGTATCAAGTTGAATACTCATCTACACCTTTTCTTTTATTTATGGCTGGAGAGTATATTGCCATTTTCTTGATGTGTGCATTAATCACATTGCTTTTTTTCGGTGGTTGGACATCACCTCTGCCTTTCATATCAGACGGACCTCTTTGGATGGTTGGGAAAATGGCCATTTTCTTTTTTCTTATAGCGATGGTGAAGGCTCTTGTTCCACGCTACAGATATGATCAATTAATGCGATTGGGCTGGAAGGTTTTCTTGCCTTTATCATTAATTTGGGTAGTTTTTGTTGCCTTTGCTGCTAAATTTGGTTGGTTTTGGGGCATCTATGCCCGTTGGACTGTAGGGGCTTAAGCTGATGGATAATATTGATTACAAGCGCGCTGTAAAATACTTCTTACTTCAGGATTTCTGGGTGGCTTTTAAGCTTGGCCTGCGATATTTTTTTAGACCAAAAGTTACTTTGAATTACCCACATGAGAAGGGTCCTTTAAGCGCACGTTTTCGTGGGGAACACGCTTTACGGCGTTATCCAAATGGTGAGGAGCGGTGTATTGCCTGTAAGTTATGTGAGGCTATCTGTCCTGCACAGGCCATCACGATTGATGCAGAGCCGCGTGACGACGGAAGCCGTCGAACAACGCGTTATGATATTGACATGACAAAATGTATCTATTGTGGTTTTTGCCAAGAAGCTTGTCCTGTGGACGCGATTGTAGAAGGTCCTAATTTTGAATATGCTACTGAGACACGCGAAGAACTTTTTTATGATAAATCAAAACTTCTAGAAAATGGTGACCGCTGGGAATCAGAAATTGCTCGTAATCTAGAAATCGACGCGCCTTATCGTTGAGTGGCATAGGGAGAGAACTTAATGAGTATCGCTGCAGTGGCATTTTATGCATTTTCAATGTCCACCCTAGTTGGGGGAGTTTTTACGGTTGTTTCGCGCAATCCAGTCCACTCAGTCTTATGGCTAATCTTATCGTTTATTTCTGCGGCGGGTTTGTTCGTACTTTTAGGTGCTGAGTTTGTGGCAATGCTGCTTATTATTGTATATGTGGGCGCCGTAGCTGTTCTTTTTCTCTTTGTAGTTATGATGCTGGATGTAGATTTTGCGGAATTAAAGGCTGAGATGGCAAGGTACTTGCCGCTGGGCCTACTAATTGGAGTAGTCGTCCTTATACAGCTGATGTTTGCGTTCGGTGTTTGGGATTATTCACAAGGATACCAGCAGAGAATTTCTGAAGTAATAGGCAATGGGACAAACACTGCTGAGCTTGGTGCCATTATCTATGATGAATATATATTGATATTTCAGCTATCCGGGTTGATTTTATTGGTTGCTATGATCGGAGCAATCGTCCTCACACTGCGACATCGGGAGGATATAAAGCGCCAGGACGTATTTACACAAATGATGCGTGATCCCAAAAAGGCTATGGAATTAAAAGATATAAAGCCGGGGCAGGGACTATGATTGGACTTGAACACTATCTAATAGTTGCCGCTGCACTTTTTGTAATTGGTATTTTTGGTCTGTTTTTAAATCGTAAAAATATTATAATTTTACTTATGAGCATTGAGTTAATGCTTCTAAGTGTAAATATTAATTTTGTCGCTTTCTCAGCCTTTCTCAACGACTACGTTGGACAAATATTTACATTATTTGTGTTAACTGTCGCTGCTGCTGAAGCGGCGATAGGGCTGGCGATTTTAGTCTGTTTTTTCCGTAACAAAGGCTCGATTGACGTTGAAGATGTCAATGTAATGAAAGGGTAAAGAGTTATGGAAATGGTACTTCTTTTTGCGCCTCTAGTTGGGGCTTTGATTGCGGGATTTGGTCATCATATTATAGGTGATAAATTTGCTCAAATAGTAGCCACAGGGTTTCTTTTCCTTTCCGCAATTCTGTCTTGGGTTGTTTTTTTAAGCTTTGATGGCCAAACGGAAAATATCCAAATCCTACGTTGGATTGAAAGTGGAACTTTAGTTACTGATTGGGCCATTCGTATTGACCGTCTCACAGCAATTATGTTGATAGTTGTGACCACTGTTTCCTCATTGGTTCACCTGTATTCTTTGGGATACATGGCCAATGATGAGCATTTTGGGGAGGGAGAAAGTTATAGGCCTCGCTTTTTTGCTTATTTATCCTTCTTCACTTTTACGATGTTGATGCTTGTGACGTCGGATAACCTTATACAATTATTCTTTGGGTGGGAGGGTGTAGGTGTTGCCTCTTATTTGTTGATTGGATTTTACATTCGCAAACAGAGTGCTGGGGCAGCTGCGATAAAAGCTTTTGTTGTGAACCGTGTTGGAGACTTTGGTTTTTTACTCGGAATTTTTGCAATATATTATCTGGCTGATAGCGTAAAGTTCGATGATATATTCCTAATTGGGCCCGAATTGTCTGAAACTGAACTGAACTTCCTTTGGCGTGACTGGAATGCCGCCAATTTAATAGCATTCTTGTTGTTTGTAGGCGCGATGGGTAAGTCAGCACAGCTGATATTACATACTTGGCTACCTGATGCGATGGAGGGTCCAACCCCAGTGTCGGCTTTAATCCATGCAGCCACGATGGTCACGGCTGGCGTATTCCTGATTTGTAGAATGTCGCCAATCATGGAGTTTGCGCCCGATACAATGAGTTTTATCGTCTTTATCGGAGCCTCTACCGCATTTTTTGCCGCATCAGTTGGGCTTGTTCAGAATGACATCAAAAGGGTAATTGCATACTCCACTTGCTCACAGCTGGGCTATATGTTCGTGGCTGCAGGCTTGGGTGTTTACTCTGTAGCCATGTTTCACCTTTTAACTCATGCTTTTTTTAAGGCGATGTTGTTTCTAGGTGCAGGCTCGGTAATCCATGGCATGCACCATGAGCAAGATATGCGTAACTTTGGTGGCCTGCGAAAAAAGATGCCTTACACTTTTTGGGCCATGATGATTGGTACGCTAGCTATTACTGGTGTGGGTATTCCGTTAACTCATTATGGTTTTGCAGGTTTTCTATCGAAAGATGCAGTTATTGAAAGCGCTTATGCGGGTACTCAAGGGGGCTACGCATTTTGGATGCTGTTAATAGCGGCCCTATTTACAAGCTTTTATAGTTGGCGTCTCATGTTTATGACTTTCTTTGGTAGTGCGCGTGGTCAAAAACATACACATGACCATGCGCATGAGAGCCCTGCGGTGATGGTAATACCGCTTGCGGTTCTGGCAGTTGGTGCAATTTTTTCAGGCATGGTTTTTTATAAGCCATTCTTTGGTGATCACCATAAAGTGGAAGTATTTTTTGGTATAGTAGATAAGGGTAACAGTTATAGTTCTGATAATGGAGATATTGGCTTTTCTCTTATAGCACCAGCTTTTGCGGAAGAAGTATCTATAAACAATTCAATGAAAGTAGATACAGTTGTTGATGGTCACAAAGTTGGTGGCGGTCCAAACCTAAATGATAAGTTGGGCAAAGGGGCTATATACATGGCTCCAGGAAACCATGTTCTTGATGATGCACATCATGTCCACTGGTTAGTAAAAATGTCTCCATTTTTAGCAATGTTGCTAGGGTTTTTAACCGCTTGGTTGTTTTACATGACAAAGTTAGAATTGCCGCGTCGTGTAGTGGCAAGTAATCCAATATTATATAAATTTCTGTTAAATAAGTGGTACTTTGACGAGGTTTATAATGTCATATTTGTTAGGCCAACCCAGTGGTTGGGACGAATTTTGTGGAAGCTTGGTGATGGCAAAATTATAGATGGCGCATTAAATGGTATCGCCATGGGAATTATTCCTTTTTTCACAAAGTGGGCAGGTAAGATGCAATCTGGATATATATTTAACTATGCCTTTGGTATGGTAATCGGCATCGCAGTATTGATCACTTGGATGACTATTGTGGGAAGCGAATAATGAGTAACCTCCTCAGTTTAGTTACATTTATTCCGCTGGTTGCCGCTTTAGTGTTGGGCTTACTTTCGCGCGGTGACAGTGAAGATACACAGCGTAACGTTAAATACTTGGCACTTGCTGCTACTGTTTTCACGTTCGTAGTTTCTCTTGTTATGTTATTTGGCTTTGATCCAAACTTCACGGGCTTTCAATTTGTCGAAGAACACCGATGGCTTCTTGGGATGCAATATAAAATGGGCGTTGATGGCATTAGCGTTTTGTTTGTAATGCTAATAACATTTACCATGCCATTGGTGATACTGGCATCTTGGAATGTGACACACCGCCTCAAAGAGTACATGATCGCTTTCTTGGTACTTGAAACTTTGATGATAGGAGTTTTTTGTGCGCTAGATTTAGTACTCTTCTACATGTTTTTTGAAGCTGGCTTGATCCCAATGTTTTTAATTATTGGAATTTGGGGTGGAAAAGCTCGTATATACGCGTCGTTTAAGTTTTTTCTGTACACATTTTTTGGATCCGTCTTGATGTTAGTGGCTATGGTTGCAATGTTTTCTGAATCTGGCACTACGGATATTGTTGAATTAATTAACTACAAATTTAGCTCTGAGACACTCGACGTCTTTGGCTTTCAGGTCACTGGCGGAATTCAAACCCTAATGTGGATTGCCTTCTTTGCATCCTTTGCAGTCAAGATGCCAATGTGGCCAGTACACACCTGGCTACCAGATGCTCACGTTCAGGCACCTACTGCTGGATCGGTAGTTTTAGCGGCAATACTTCTAAAGTTAGGTGGCTACGGTTTTCTCCGCTTCTCTCTGCCCATGTTTCCAATAGCCTCAGATTTACTGGCGCCTTTAGTATTTTGGCTTTCTGCGATTGCAATAGTTTATACTTCTTTAGTGGCATTAGCTCAACAAGACATGAAAAAGCTGATCGCTTACTCTTCCGTAGCCCATATGGGTTATGTGACTATGGGCATATTTACGGTCAACCAACAGGGAGTTGATGGAGCTATCTTTCAAATGATTAGCCATGGCTTTATCTCTGGCGCCTTATTTCTGTGCGTGGGTGTAATTTATGATAGAATGCACACTCGCGATATTGATGCGTATGGCGGGTTAATTAATAAAATGCCAAGCTACGCGTTAATATTCTTGTTCTTTACAATGGCTAATGTTGGACTTCCTGGCACATCAGGTTTTGTGGGAGAGTTTTTAACGCTAATGGGAATATTCCAAGTAAACACTTGGGTTGCTTTATTTGCTACGTCTGGAGTAATTTTATCTGCGGCTTACGCGCTCTGGCTTTATCGTCGTGTAGTTCTTGGGGACCTTATTAAGGAGAGCTTAAAGTCGATTACAGACATGCGGGGACGTGAGAAAGTAATATTTGTCCCGCTAGTTGTAATGACCCTACTTTTAGGTGTTTACCCTGCGCTTATTCTCGATGTAATTGGGCCTTCAGTTGCGGCTTTGGTCGAAACTTATCACAGCGCTGTGGATGCTCATTTTAAAATGAGTGCGGCCGCATCACCTGCATTTCAGTAAGGAGAGTTTAGAGCATGATTTCAACTGACTTTTTTGTTCTTCTGCCCGAAATATTGATTTCGTTGTATGCAATGCTTGCCTTGGTAGTTTTTGTTTATACAGGCAAGGATAAACATGCATCCCTCTCTATATGGCTGACTAGCGCAGTTTTGCTGATAGTGGCGGCTTTTGTTGGCTTAAGCGATGCGCCAAGCACTACTGCATTTAACGAAATGTTCGTAGATGACGCTTTTGCCCGTTTTGTGAAGGTTGTAATTTTAGTTTCGGCTGCAGTCGTACTCGTGATGGGCCAAGACTATGCTGCGAAACGGGACATGCTGAAATTTGAATACCCTTTATTGGTAGCATTGTCGGTTGTTGGCATGATGGTTATGGTTTCTGCAAGTAGCCTGATGACCCTTTACATGGGCTTGGAGTTGCAATCACTGGCACTGTATGTAATCGCGGCCTTTCGCCGTGATAATGCGAAATCTACTGAGGCTGGTTTAAAGTATTTTGTACTTGGTGCGTTATCCTCTGGTATCCTGCTATATGGCTCATCTTTGGTCTACGGTTTTGCAGGAACTGTGAAATTTTCTGGTATTTTGGAGGCCACTGAAAGTGGTAATCTGTCTATGGGTCTATTGCTAGGCCTTGTTCTTGTAATTTCAGGCCTGGCTTTTAAAGTTTCTGCAGCTCCGTTCCATATGTGGGCTCCAGATGTCTATGAAGGAGCGCCAACTCCGGTCACGGCATTTTTTGCTACTGCTCCTAAGATGGCAGCGATGGGTCTTTTTGCGCGAGTTGTGCATGATGCATTTGGCGGGGTGGTTGATGAGTGGCAGCAAATAGTCGCGGTGTTGTCTGTTATATCAATGTTCTTGGGCGCTATCGCCGCTATAGGTCAAAAAGATATAAAACGGCTTATGGCTTATTCTTCTATCGCCCATATGGGATTTGCGTTAATGGGCTTGGCATCAGGCACCGCTTTTGGCGTGCAGGCCATGCTGATTTATATGACTATTTATGTGTCAATGAATATTGGCACATTTGCGTTCATTCTATCAATGGAACGAGATGGGGAACCAGTGACTGACCTCTCATCACTAAATATGTATTCAAAACAAGAACCCCTTAAAGCTATTTGTTTTCTCGCATTAATGTTTTCTATGGCAGGTGTACCTCCATTAATTGGTTTTTTTGGAAAGTTTTATGTTTTGCGAGCTGCTTATGAGGCGGGACTAGCATGGCTCGCAATTGCTGGGGTGGTTGCGTCTGTAATTGGAGCTTTCTACTATATACGGATAGTATATTTGATGTATTTTGGTGAGGAAATAGAAAAGCTAGTTGGATCTGGCTCGCGCAGGTTAACAGCTATTTTAGCTATTTCTGCGTCACTTATGGTCCTAGGCACTTTTTTCAGCCTTTTTGGAATTGAGAGTTTAGCTTCAACGGCAGCGGGTTCGCTTGCAAATTAAACTACCAATTGGGGTGAGTTTTACTTTTGTAGAACGTACCAGTTCTACAATGGACTTGGCTCGGTCCTATGATGGCAGCGCTGGTTTTCCTCATTGGATTTTGGCTAAAGTTCAAGACCAGGCACGGGGTAGGCGGGGTAGATTATGGATTGGTAATAAGGAAAGCTTTGCAGCTACCTTGATTATGAAGCCAAAATGTACACCCTTAATTGCTTCGCAATATTCTTTTGTTGCTGCCTGCGCATTGTTTAGGTCTCTTGAAAAATATGTAGATGTTACTCAGTTAGCACAAAAATGGCCAAATGACGTGTTGCTCAACGGTGGTAAAGTGGCTGGAATTTTACTTGAATCCTCTGGCATGGGACATAGTGTTGATCGGCTTTCTATTGGTGTTGGCGTCAATTTAGGATCTGCACCAAAAAATGTTAAAAAAGCGAACTTCGCACCAGTTGGGCTCAGTGACGTTATTGGAAAATCTATCAGGCCCGAAGAATTTTTGGAGAATTTAGCATATAACTTTAATTTATCTGAACAAAATTTCAAAAAATACGGTTTTGTAAAAATTTGTGAGGAATGGACAGGTCAGGCCTGCCGTCTGGGTGAGGTGATAACAGCACATACGGGTAAAGAGGAATACCAGGGTCAATTTGAGGGTATAGACACTAACGGAAACCTTGTGCTGTTGACGTCGAGCGGTAAGCGGGTCATACCGTCCGCTGACGTATATTTTTAAGGCTTATATGATGTTGCTTGCAGTTGATTGTGGAAATACGAATACCGTTTTTTCCATTTGGGATGGAGCTAAATTTGTTTCAAATTGGCGGATTGCCACATCGCACAAGCGTACAGCAGATCAATACTACGTTTGGCTCACAACATTATTAAAATTAGGTGGTATTGAAAACGACATTGAAGAAATGGTGATTTCATCAACGGTGCCTCGAGTTGTATTTAATCTCAGGGTGTTGGGGGACAAATACTTTCATACACGGCCTTTGGTAGTTGGTCGATCTGATTGCAAACTCCCAGTTTCAGTGCGTGTTGATGAGGGGACTGCTGTAGGCTCTGATCGTTTAGTAAACACAGTTGCGGGTTTCAACCTGTTTGGTGGCGATTTAATAGTTGTAGATTTTGGAACTGCAACCACTTTTGATGTGGTCGATACTGACGGTGCTTACATCGGTGGCGTAATTGCGCCTGGCGTTAACTTAAGCCTTGAGGCTTTACACAAAGACGCTGCAGCTCTCCCTCACGTAGACATATCAAAGCCACAGAATGTTATAGGTACAAATACCGTGGCATGTATGCAGTCTGGCGTGTTCTGGGGTTACGTGGGTCTTATACGTGAGATTTGTGATAGAATAAAATCTGAACGAGGTCGACCCATGAAAGTGATTTCGACGGGTGGACTGGCGCCATTGTTTCAACAATCAGTGCGCTTATTTGACCAGTTTGAAGAAGATCTAACGATGCATGGTCTGATAGTAATTCACCAGTTCAATAAGGAAAGTTAATGAGCCAAAATCGATTAATTTATCTACCTCTTGGTGGCGCTGGAGAGGTGGGGATGAACTGCTATGTCTACGGGTATGGTCCGCGTGATAAAGAGAGACTGATCATAGTGGATCTAGGTGTGACGTTCCCTGATATGGATGGCTCGCCTGGCGTGGATTTAATTATTCCAGATATTACATGGCTGGAAGCCCGAAAAGAGCTTATTGATGCAGTTTTTATAACCCATGGTCATGAAGATCACGTAGGCGCAGTAGGTCATACCTTCAAACAGCTAGGCGCACCTATATATGCTAGAGCATTTACGGCAAACATAGCGCGGCGAAAACTTGAGGAGCATGGAGTTCCTGCAGATGCATTGACTATAGTAGCGCCTTGGCCAGATCGGGTTGAAATTGGGCCATTTAAAGTCGGATTTTTACCGATAAGCCATTCAATTCCTGAGAGCTCTGGTCTTTGTATTGACACACCGGCTGGTCGTATTGTCCATACTGGTGATTTTAAGCTGGACGAAACTCCTCTTGTGGGGGAAGCTTGGGACCCAGTCCTTTGGGCTGAAATTGCCAAACCTGGTGTGAAGGCTTTAATTTGTGATAGTACAAATGTTTTTTCCATGAATAGTGGTCGCTCTGAGTCCACACTAGGCGATAATATTACCGCATTGGTGGCCTCTGCAGATCAAATGGTCATCGCTACAACTTTTGCAAGCAATGTTGCCCGGGTAAAAACCCTGGCTGATGCTGGTCGCAGGGCAGGTCGCTCAATATGTTTAATGGGGCGTGCGATGAATAAGATGATAGAAGCATCTTTGGAAACGGGAGTTTTGGTTGATTTTCCACCAATAATAAGCCCAGAAGATGCTCTAGATGTTCCCCGTGGTAACTTAATGCTTTTAGTTACTGGCAGCCAGGGGGAACGCCGCGCGGCATCGGCACAGTTGGCTAACGGAAAATATCGAGGGCATAAGCTGAAGGATGGGGACCTGTTCTTATTTTCCTCTAAAACAATCCCAGGGAATGAACGTGGTGTAATTAAAGTTATTAACCAGCTTTCAGAAATTGGCGTTGACGTTGTGGATGATGACAGTGGCACCTATCACGTATCTGGTCATGCAAATCGACCAGATTTAGAGGTAATGCATGATTTAATTAAACCCCAAATCTTGATACCTATGCATGGGGAACATAGGCATTTAAGAGCTCATTCTAAGCTTGGTACGGATAAGGGTGTGGCGTCTGTGGTGGCTGTAAATGGTACTGTTGTTAATCTTTCAGGTAATGCGCCAACAATTGATGGATTTGTGGAAACTGGCAGGACTTATATTGATGGTTCTGTTCAAGTTGGTGCTCTAGATGGGGTCGTCCGTGATCGTATAAGGATGGCCTTAAATGGACATATTGTAATTACTATTATTTTGGATGATGACGGTCCACTTGGTGAGCCGTGGTGTGAAATTAAAGGCCTCGCAGAGACAGGCGATAGTAGGGTAGGATTTACTGAGGTTCTTGAAGAGGACCTAAATCAGTTTTTAATGCGTGCTGGCAGTAAAACTTTACGCGATGACAAAAAACTTGAGGTTGAATTGCGACGCATTGCACGCCATACGGCTCAGTCTGAAATAGGAAAAAAACCTGAAGTAACAATAGTGATCAGCCGTTTGTCTTAGGAAGACTTTTTTTAAAACTGTTCATTTGAAAAGTAAATTGCGA
>Ga0308007_10000676_pt1 | contig 15272 bp, 16 predicted proteins | sample Neamet71_FD_203152 | JGI IMG/M metagenome (GOLD analysis project Ga0308007, IMG submission 203152) | Marine microbial communities from water near the shore, Antarctic Ocean - #71 | ecosystem: Environmental > Aquatic > Marine > Unclassified | place: Southern Ocean | collected 2014-06-07
TAAAAAAGGTGTTTTGTTAGATGGTAAGAATCCAACTATTTTATATGGTTATGGTGGCTTCAATATTAGTTTAACGCCTAGTTTTAGTATTACAAATGCCATTTGGATGGAGCAAGGCGGTGTATATGCCGTGCCTAATTTACGCGGTGGTGGAGAGTTTGGAAAAAAATGGCACGATGCGGGTACACAATTAAAAAAGCAAAATGTTTTTGACGATTTTATTGCGGCTGCAACCTATTTAATTGAAGAAAAATACACCTCATCAGACTATTTAGCAATTCGTGGTGGTTCTAATGGCGGACTTCTAGTAGGCGCAACCATGACGCAAAGACCCGATTTAATGCGCGTTGCTTTGCCAGCAGTTGGTGTTTTAGACATGCTGCGCTATCATACATTTACAGCAGGCGCAGGGTGGGCGTATGATTACGGAACTGCAGATGACAGCAAAGAAATGTTTGATTATTTAAAAGGATATTCGCCAGTACACAATGTAAAAAGCGGTACAAAATATCCTGCAACTTTGGTAACTACCGGAGATCATGATGATAGAGTTGTGCCATCACACAGTTTTAAATTTGCAGCAGAATTGCAAGAAAAACAAGCAGGAGAAAGCCCTGTTTTAATTAGAATAGAGACCAATGCTGGACATGGTGCAGGAACACCTGTTGCCAAAACCATAGAACAGTATGCAGATGTTTTCGGATTTACCTTGTTTAACATGGGTTTTAAAGAATTGCCTAATCCGCCAAAACCAAATATTAAATCTTAAATCTTAATTTGAAAGAAGTATACCTAACAAAAAAGACAGCTAAAATAGCTGTCTTTTTTATGTTATAAAATTGAAACTAAAAATTACACCAAAGCCTTTTTTGTTTCTTTTTTAAAAAGATATGTGTTTAAATATTTTGCATCTCTTTGCACACCGCCTAAAGTAGCAGAACCTCTTGTGTATAACCACGGCAAGCCTAAAAAGTACAACCCATCTATGGTTTTACTAACGCCTCTGTAGTTTTTAGGGTAATTACTTTCGTCTAACTCAATGCCATCAATCCAACTAAAATTTGGTTTAAAACCAGTGGCCCAAACAATATTTTTAATATCGGTTACTTCTTGTTTTTCGAAAGTTATGCTTTCTGCATTTGCATCCAACGTTCTACCAACACAGGTAATGTTTTCTTTTTTAAACAGTGTTTTTACATCTGTACCAATTACTGGTTGTCCTGTTTTACTAAGCATTTTACCAATCCAAGAATATTTATTGGCGGTTAAAAAACCTACTTTATGAAACCACCACCACAGTGTTTTCCCTAATATTTCTTGCGGAAGCGAAGTGATATTTGTGTTTCCAGAAAAATAAACTGGGGTATTGGTTTTAGAAATTTCACTTAAAATCTGTACTCCAGAGTCTCCTGCACCAACTACCAAAGTAGCACCCTCTTGCAACTGCTCTGTACTTTTATAATGTTCGCTATGAATCTGTAAAACGTCTTCAGAAATCTTTAAATGACACGAAGGTGTAAATGGTTTATGAAACGGACCCGTAGCAATAATTACGTTTTTTGCTTCAAACTCTTTTAAATTACTCTTTAACTTAAAAACGCCGTTTTCTTTTTTTAAGGAGGTGATTTTGTGGTTAAATTCTACCGGAATATTAAATTCAGCTACATAAGACTTTAAATAATCTGCAACCTCATACTTGTCTGCATAGTGTCCTTTCTCATGCGGAAATTTTAAACCAGGCAAACTATTAAATTCAGAAGGTGTAAATAACTTTAAAGAATCCCATCTTTTTAACCAAGGTGCTCCTGTTTCAGTATTCGCGTCTACCACTATGTAATTTACATTTTGTTTATGCAAATAATACGCAATAGCCAAACCAGACTGGCCAGCACCTATAATAATATAATCCTTCATGTAATATTTTGTGCTTGCAAAAATAACCTATTTAAAAGGGTTTTGGTTAGATTCTACTATTAGTTCATTAAAATGAGTGTTTTTAAATTTTACTAGACTTGGTTAAAAGTTAAAATACTTTTAAATTTAGAAAAAATAAAACCCACACTTTTGTACCGTTTTTTTTATAAACTTCTAACTTCGCAGGAGTGTAAAGAATACCCTATTTTTGTAATATGTTAAAAGTTACTTCTATTTCATTTGGATATACAAAAAAGAAAACCGTTTTAGATAATTTCAACTTCTCACTAAAAGAAGGAGAACACTTATGTGTAATGGGAGAAAGTGGCTGCGGTAAATCGACTCTTTTAAAAGCTATTTACGGTTTATTAAATTTAAAAAAAGGGGAAATTTATTGGAAAGAAAACAAGGTTTTAGGACCAAAGTTTAACCTAGTTCCAGGGATGGATTTCTTTAAATATGTGGCGCAAGATTTTGATTTGATGCCGTATATTTCTGTAGCAGAAAATATTAAAAAATTTCTTTCTCGTTTCTATCCTGAAGAAAGCGAAGCACGAACACAAGAGTTACTAGAAGTTATAGAAATGAAAGCTTTTGAAAACACGAAAGTTAAAAACTTAAGTGGCGGTCAAAAACAACGTGTAGCCATTGCAAGGGCATTGGCAAACGAACCCGAATTACTGCTTTTAGATGAACCATTCGGCCAAATAGACAACTTCAAAAAAAATTCTTTAAGAAGAAAATTGTTTGCCTACCTAAAAGAAAAAAACATTGCCTGTATTGTTGCCACACATGATAAAAATGATGCTCTTTCTTTTGCAGATAGCTTATTAATTATTCGCAATAATAAAATCTTGGTAAATAATACACCCATAGAAATTTATAAAAACCCAAAAAATAAATACATTGCCGCTTTGTTTGATGATGTAAATGATATTGTTTTGAACGAAAAAAAAGTACTCTTATATCCGCATCAAATTAAGGTTGTAGAAAATTTAGCAACAGATACTGCACTTCCTGTAACAACAGCAACGGTTTTAAATTCTTATTTTAAAGGTGCCTATTGGTTAATTGAAGCTGTATTTGAAAACCAAGTAATCTTTTTAAATCATAATGCAGATTTAGAAAAAAACAAAGCAATACATGTTTCTTTTGCTTTAAAATAGTTTTTCCTTTCTTATATTAAGAAAAAACAATACCTTTAAAATCTACCCCCAAAATTTTATTAAATTACGTTAATAAGGCGTACTGCATTGGTTTTTTATAAAAACCAATGCAGTTTTATTGTTTTAAAAATGGAACAAAAGCTTTTAAAGCCCTTACTAAACATAGCCAATAAGTTGGCAAACATTAAAAACTGAATATGATACTTAAAAATATTTCAAATAAAAATTAATACTTTCTTTAATCTTATAATAATTATGTTAAAAAAAATCTTACTAAGCATTTTAATATTGAGTAGCTTTATTGCTTCTTCTCAATCTTATTCTAGTCAAAAACAAGCCGCTAATGATATAAATGAAATTATTAAAACGTTTGGTGAAAGTGGTACGAACACTATTACTTCTTACCTTGCTAAAGACCGAAATGATAATGAATTATTTCTTTATACATATTTTACAAAAGACCGAACAACTGTCAAAGGAAAAACCTATAGGAACATGAAGTTTAAAGTAACTTTAAAAATGAAAAATATAAATTACGTGTATGAAGATGGCAAAAAACTATATTTTGATTTAAACTCTAAGGGATACATTATGAATATTAAGGCTCCTAGAGAAAGCTGGATTGGTAATAGAAGATACCCTAATGATTTTACGATTACAATTAATAATTCAAAAAATAGAAAAAAAGCGCTTAAAGCATTTAAGTATTTAGTCAAGCACCCCATAGTTTATAGGTAAATTTTCATTTGTCTAATATTAGATGTTTTTAAAGTTAACACTGAAAAGGCGTAAATCTGGAATTAAAATAAAGGTTGCCAACACCGTGTAAAATTAATTGCTGGTTCTATTCTAGCCTACTTACGAAAGTCCTCGCGGACTTTCTTTGTCCGTAATTATTTTTAATAAATTAGTTGCTTGGAACACGCAACAAACCATATACAAGAACGTTGGGCATCATTTATGAAAAAGAATATTATTAACATTTTAATTAACAGATAGTGTTAATAATTTTATATATTTGCAATGAATTTAAAATTTAGCGATAATAAATTAGAAAAATACGCCAATGATGATCGAACAGGGTCAAAAAAATTAGGCGAGAAAAGATTTAAAAAATATAAACAGAGGCTCGATCAATTAAAAGCTTCAAAAACTTTAGAAGATGTAAGATTTCAACCAGGTAGGTTTCATGAATTAACAAGTGATCGAAAAGGGCAATGGGCTTGTGACCTAGACCATCCTTATAGATTAATTTTTGAACCACAAGAAAACCCTATACCAATCGATAGTGACGGAAAGTATATTTGGGTAGAAATTAAAGGAGTGGAAATTATTGAAATTGATGATTACCACTAGACAAAAACATTTAAACGTTTATTTATTATGGAAACAATCAACAAATATTATCCAGAAAGCGTAACACACCCTAAAGAAATATTAATAGAATCGTTAGAAGAAAACGGTATTGGAGCTAAAGAATTTGCTATTAAAACGGGAAAGCCTGAAAAAACAATTTCAGCAGTTTTAAAAGGAGAAAGTTCAATTACTCCTAACATGGCTGTATTATTCGAACAAGTCTTAAATATACCTGTTCATTTTTGGCTTGAAGCACAAAAAAATTATGATGAATTCAAGGCCAGAGTTAGTTATCAAGTTAATATAGAGAATGCCATAGAATGGTCAACAACTTTTCCATATCCAAAAATGGCTAATTTGGGATGGGTGCCTAAGACACGAGTTGCTAAAGAGAAAGTTATCAACTTATTTAGCTTTTTTAATGTAGCTTCTCAAAAAGGTTTTGAAGACTATTATTATAATCAACGCGCAAGGGTTGCTTTTAGAATTTCGTTAAAAAATCAAGAAAATGCATCTGTAATAGCTTCTTGGTTAAGACAAGGTGAAATACAAGCATCTAAAATAGTTAGTAAAGAATACAGTAAGATTAAACTTAAAGAAATACTTCCAAAAGTAAAAAAACTAATGGCCAATCAACCTGATAACTATTTCTTAAAGTTACAAAGTTTGTGTACTTCAGTTGGAATTAAACTTGTACATACCCCTTGTTTACCAAAAGCCGCAATTCATGGTTCTACAAGGTGGATAAATGACACTCCATTAATTCAGTTAAGTGGGCGATTTAAAAGAAATGATATTTTTTGGTTTACATTTTTCCATGAAATAGGACATATTTTATTACATGGGAAAAAATACATCTCAATTGAAAATATAGATATTGAGGGTGAGAATGAAGAGTTTGAAAAACAAGCAGATTCATTTGCTTCGAATTGGCTATTAACAGAGAGTCAGGAAAAAGAAATTCTGAGTAATAAAAAAATCACAAAAGATGACATAGTTAATTATTCGAAAAAGTTTAAAACTCACCCTGCAATTATAATTGGGAGATTACAACATAAACAAATAATTGCCTATGGAAAAGGGAATGAATTTTTTGTACCTATAACATTAGCCTAAAAAACGAATGCCCAACACCGGCTATAAAACATTTGGGTTTTGTCTCTTCTCGATGTTTTTGCTTTTTTACTAGGTCACAAAAGCTATTTATATTATTTTAAAGTAAAATAATATAAATAGCTTTTGCTTGGTTCAAATCCGATAATTTATCGCTTTTAAATCCCAAACGTTTCATAACCAAACACGTTATCAACAAACCAAGAAGAAATCGTGCAATAATTAAACACAAGATATTATGAAAACATCAAAAATATTATTACTGCTTTTTTTTATAAATTCAAGTTTGATTTTGTTTTCTCAAGAAATAGGTGGTGGTGAATTTATATTTAATGAATCTAAAACTGAATGTTTAACAGAGGTTCAAAGAGAAAAGATTGTTTTGAAATTACAAGAAAGCCAAAAAAAATTAAAACTTCAAAATAAATATTCTACTGTAAATAGTCGAATTCCTTCTCCGCTTTTTATTTGGCCTGTAAAAAAAGCTTCAACCATTAACTATAATGAACTTTGGGCTATTTCAAATTATATAGACCATAATACTGCCTACCCTAACCAAATAACAGATTATAATGGTGGAACAAAAAGTTATGATACTGATTCAGGTTATAATCATCAAGGAATAGATATTTACACTTGGCCATATAGTTGGAAAATGGTTGATGATAATGGACTTGAAGTTATTGCCGCTTCAGGTGGGCAAATAATATATAAAAATGATGGTGAATATGATAGAAATTGTTCTTTTAATAGTAATCAATGGAATGCTGTTTACATAAAGCATAATGATGGTAGTGTTGGGTGGTATGGCCATCTTAAAAACGGATCTTTAACGACAAAAAATATTGGGGAGAGTGTAGTTCAAGGAGAGTATTTAGGAATTGTAGCAAGTTCTGGAAACTCAACTGGACCGCATTTACATTTTGAAGTTTATGAAGACGATACTTATAGTTATGATAAATTAATTGACCCTTACAGCGGGCCATCAAATAACTGGAATAATTCATCTTGGTGGCAAACACAAAAACCTTATAAAAATCCAAAAATAAATGCTTTAACCACCAATAGTAATCCACCTAGTTTTGGCAATTGCCCATCTACTGAAATCACTAATGAAAAAACCATTTTTTCAACAAATGAATTGGTGTATTTTATTGTTTTTTTAAAAGATCAATTAGGCTATAATTTTAATTTAAAAGTTTACAAACCTGATAATTCTATTGCCTTTAATTGGAATAGAAATTTAACTCAAGATTACTCATCTTCATATTGGTGGTATAATCACATTGTTGATGTTGAAGGGCAATGGCGTGTAGAATGTACCTTAAGTACAGGTGAAATTATAAACCACTATTTTACTGTAGATAACAGTTTAAGTACTAATAGTTATCTTTTAGAAAACACAAGCATTTATCCAAACCCTTTAAAGGAAAACCTATTTGTTAATGCAAAAGTAAGAGTCAATAAATTAATTATTAGAGATGTTTTAGGAAAACAAATATATGAGTCTAAGGTAAAATTAATTGGAACTAAAAAAATTCCTGTGAACTTTTTGTCTAAAGGATTGTACTTTCTAACAGTTTTAGATGAAAATTCAAACTCTGCAACATTTAAAATTTTAAAAGAATAATACGTAAACAGTCAGTTGCCAACAATGTATAAAAAATAATACCGGTTTAAGTCAAAAAATCGAAAGCAGTAAATATAAAAAAGGTCTGTGTTTAATCGAAAAGTTAGTGAATTCTAATCCGCTACTTTTCATTTACTAACCGTTGACGTTAATTATATTAAACCTTAGATTATTTCAAGAGTCTAAGAATAAAATTTCAAGAATAAAATTATAATGAATAAGGTTTTTGCAAGTTTACTAATTATGATGTCTTTGATATCATGTGATAAAGATAATGATAACATAAACATACCTTTAATCTCTGTACCAACAGTCAAGTTGAATACTACCTATGAAGTAAATATTACGGAAGACATTACTTACGCTAAAGGACTTAGTCATGATAGTTGGAACAGTGCCAATACCTCTGTAGTTTCTTTATTAATGGACTCTTATGTTCCAGATAATGATTTGCAAAATCGCCCTTTATTAATGTTAATTCACGGTGGCGGGTTTTCTGGTGGTTCAAAACAACAGGAAGCATTAGTAGATATGTCAAATTACTATGCTTCTAGAGGCTTTGTTGTGTTTTCAATTGACTACAGGCTTAGAGGTGATATGGGAACAATTCCACAAGAATGGATAGATGTAACTACTAATATTGACCCGGCAGAACGCGGTCAGCTTCTTGCTTTGTACCCTGCTCACAGAGATGCTAAAGCGGCTTTACGTTGGATTATTGCCAACGCCGATAGTTATCACATCGATACGGATTACATAACTGTTGGTGGCGGTTCAGCGGGAGCAATTACATCAATAGGTCTAGGTGTATCAGAGTTGGATGATTATAAAGATGAAATCAGCTTAAGTGAAGATAGCACTCTATCAACAACGAATCTTTCTCAAACGTATGAAGTACAAACAATTTTAGACTTTTGGGGCTCCAACGTATCTATAGAAATACTTGAATCAATTTATAGACACCAAAGGTTTGACTCAAATGACCCAGCTATGTTTATAGCTCATGGAACAGAAGACACCACCGTACCTTTTAGTAGTGCGGAAGATTTAAAAACTATATGTGAAACAAATGAAGTTGATTTTATTTATTATCCATTAGAGGGCAGAGGTCATGGACCCTGGGGAGCTACTGTGAACGGAAAAAGTTTGTCAGATTTATCTTTTAATTTTATTGTAGATAACCAAAATCTGAATGTTGAATAAAAACTACCACCAACACGGTATAAAAATAATAGCGCTTTAATCGCTAAAACTAAAGTAAGTAAATATAAAAAATTGGCTTTAGCTTAATCGAAAGGTATCCGCTATTTTACACGCTACTTTCCATTTACAATAATGTAAAAGAAAATATAAGCCAAGAGATGAAAAGTATAATAGAGCGTTTTTATTCAACTTTTTACTTTCTTTGCAGTTGGTACGGATTTCCATCCTAAAACATTTAGTAGACTGTGCAAGGTTTAATAGACCAACTCATAAAATAAAACACTATGAAAACAACTTATGTAATTGATTGTGAAGGAAATAAAGTCCTTATGGGTGATCAGGTTTTTTCAGCAAAATGCTGGGTTGGTAATATTACCGATTATCTTGAAGCAAACGATAAATTTATCATAGCCGATGCTGCCGATTGGCTTGATATCCCCAAAATATCTATTTTGCTACCAATTTACCGTGCGGGCGACAGTTTTTTACGAACACTTAACTCTATCATCTTTCAGGAATGGTCTCAGCCCGAAAAGGTGGAAATTATACTTTCGATAAATCAACCTCTCTGCCCAATTGAAGAGCTGACTTCCAGCAGCCTAAAGGCGGCCAAAACATTTATCGAAGCAAATAATTTAAAGGATAATACACCTCGTGTTAAACTTGTTTTTGAACAACTAGCGGGTGGTTTAGCTGAAGTCTACCAGCGAAATTTCTCAACATTAGTGGCCCGAATTCAACGTAATGTAAATGCTCGTGAACTTGAAACTAAACAAGAAAATGTCGCTGCTCTGAGCGCGCTCATAAACTCTACCGTCTTTGCAATCATTGACGACGATCAAATCTTGCTTGATAACAAGTCTTTGCCCGCTGCTGTAGATAAACTAAAAGCAGGCAAATCAACCATAATGGGTCAAGTTGAAATAACTGAAGTATCGTCTTCCTATCCCCAATGGAATACTATTCTTGTAGGCGTAATGAACCTTTTTTTTAGATTTAAATATGAATTGGGAACAGCCATCCTCACACCTCGTGCATTAATGGTTTCCGATCTATTCCATATGCCTGCCCTAAGAATTGGAGAAGCATACGCTGATCAAATTTGGTTTGCTGCTGCCTCTGCAAAAAAAGAACGATTCATGATAGAAGTAACCACAACTTTAGAGGATGAAGAATACCCTAGTAACGCCAATATGGTAAAAAACCTAGCAGAATTCCTCCAATCTGGGGAAAACTCAAATGCCATAAATATTTTTAAAAACGTACAAACATCTTACGAAGAATCAACAGAAAAACTGGTTTATTCAGTAGATGATATTAATCATCTGATTTCTTCACTTGAAACTCGTGATAAAAAAAATATCGAGATTGTGATTCAGCAGATGCTTTACAAACAACAAAACAAGTGAAAGAAAAAAATCAAAAGTCAAAACAAATAATTAACAGCAAATATTATAGCCCTATTTGTATTCATTAGCAGTATAGTTTTCATGATTAAAGGAAGTGTTCTCGTTGCTTTTCATTCAGTTAAATTTATAGCTACTTGTAAATAAAAATTGAATAAAAAAATAAAATTGAAAAGATAAAAATACTGTACGTAACAAGCTGTAAATATCAATGTTGTAAAATATTAAAAAATGAAAATCGCATATAAAAAAAGACCTTTAAATATTAACTTGTTTTATGGATTGATCTTTATATTGATAGGATTAATAATACTTAGAAGTAATCAAAATAGCTGGTATGCAATTCTTTCTATTTTGTTGCCGATACTATTTGTTGCAAAATATTTTTCACTAAAACATACTAAATAATTGACTGTTGATAAGGGAATTATAAAGATTAATCATCTGTTTGGCAAACAAATAAAAATGTCTGAAATCAACCAGATTGAAAAATACGCAGGAAAATATATTATAAAAACTGATAAGAAAAAATTATCTATTGACACTCACATAATTGAAGAAAAATCACTTCTTGCATTAAATGAAGTATTCAAAAACCTAAACGTAGAAAGGATTTAAAAAAACATTTTACAACAACCTTAGAAAAGCTCTTTCATTTAAACAATCCCAATAATTTCAATAGTTTTCCCATTAAAAGAAATCACCTCTTTTTCTTGTTTCCCTAGCAACAATTTACCCATTGGCGAAGATACTGAAATAGCAAAATAACTTTTATCTGCAACGATGAGTTGCCCTGCAGAAATGCTTAAGAAATAAGATACTTTAGCTGTAATAATAACGCTTCCTAAACAGGCGTTTTTTGAAGTTTTTAAAATATCAATTTTCGATAAGACAACTTTCATTTGAGTAATTCCCGCCAATTGCTGTCCTGCCTTTTCCATTTCTAACTGTAGCATTGCACGGCCCGTTTCGTGCTTATCTCCAGCAGAACTCTTTGTCTCAGATTGCAATGCTTTTTGGTTCGAAGACAGCACGGCTTCAACTGTTTGTAAACGCTTGTTTACAAAAGATTGGGATTGGCTAAAAAGCGCTTCTTTAATTTTTAGTTGCAACATATTTCATTTTAATATTTACTTCCTTAGAAAGCACAAAACTACTGCCACCAACACCAAAGTCTCTTCTGTTTAGAGAAAAATCAGTTAAAAACGTTACTGTCGTTTTAGAGGTAGTTACATTTAATGTGGTTTCTACCCTTTTCTTGATTCCCTTTATGGTTATAAAACCTTTTAATAAATATTTAGAGGGGGTAATTTTCTCTATTGCAATAGATTTAAACAAAATATTTGGATACTTTTTAATATTAAAATAATCTACCTCTAAAAGGTGTTTATCTCTAGCTTCTGAGTCTGTAAATATGGATGCTACGCTTATTTTTACATTCAAAAAACTTCCTTGTAAATTACGTGCACTAAAGTTACTAGAAGCTATAAATTGACTAAAATTTCCGGGCACATTAAATCCAAAATTCTTTATTGTAAATGTAATTTCAGAGACTGTTTTATCTTGCACCAACTCTTGTGAAAAACAAGTGAAAGATCCCAATACAAGAACCAGTACTATCTTTTTAAGTCTCATAAATATATTATAATTTAGAACCTACGTTAAAAGCATACGCTCCGTAATTTCCGTGATGAGAAATTGAGCATGATGTTGTTAATAATTCTTCTTGATAATAAAAAAGTGGCGCACCAATAGTTGTTTTTCTTTTCTCTATGCCTTCAACTAAAACACCTATTTCGGCTGCCAGTTTTATTTTTAAATCTAAATCTATTTCGCTAGGCAAACCAATTGCAGAAAAAATAACAGTTTCTTCTTTTTTTTCTCTGGCGATTGTAGAGATATAAAGTGCATTAAAAATAGACATTGTATAAAATGTGTTTTCTTCAAAAACCACCATTCCGTTGTCTTTAGTAATTGCAGTGCACTCAAACTTTCGAGGAGCAAAAAAACGTTCTTTAAACTTTTGAGTATAACATTTGTAAGCCGCTTCTTTCATCGACCAAAACAACCAAACTTTTAAAAACGGATTTTCAGAACTTAAAATTTCGTCTTGTTCTTTTTGGGTAAATTGTTTCTCTAAAAAACCCTTTCGTTGCCAATTACTTTCGATCTTGGCAAGGTTTAAATCTACAATATCATTGCCAATATTATGCATTTATTTTTGTTTGTATAATATCAACCGTTGCTTTTACAGAGAGCATTTTTTCCATAGAATCGTTGTCTATTTCTATCTTAAACTCATCTTCTACATCTAAAATAATATCTACTAAATTTGCAGAGTTTATTTCTAAATCGTTTATAAAATCTGTGTTTTCATTTAAGTTTTTAAAACCCTCTTCATTTTGAACATAAGGCTTTACAATTGTTTTTAATTTTGATATAATTTCTTCTTTTATCATATTAATCTAAATATTTTTTAAAGATAACACACGCATTTACATCTCCAAAGCCAAAACTTGCTTTTGCTAAAATAGTAATGTTTTTTTCAATTATTTGAGTTGGAATTTTATCATTAGAAATCAATGCTGAAATTTCTGGATGCACATCGTCGCAATTAATATTTGGAAACACAAATTGCCCTTTAACTTGTGCAACAGCTGCTACACATTCTATGGCTCCAGAAGCAGCCAAACAATGACCCACCATCGATTTTAAAGAATTAATATACGGAAAATCCGTTCCTGTTCTTTGCAGTGCCTTTGTCCAATTTTCTATTTCTAAAGAATCTTTTGACGTTGCTGTTAAATGCCCGTTAATTACATCTATTTCCGAAGAAGAAATACCCGAATCTAATACCGCATCTGTAATACATTTTTGAACCGCTTCTGAGTTTGGAGCCGTTAAGGTTCCGCCTTTTCGTTGTCCGCCAGAATTAATATTGCCTCCTAAAACTTCTGCGTAAATAGTAGCTTTCCGCTCTAAAGCACTTTCTAGAGACTCTAAAACCAAGGCTCCTGCGCCACTTCCTGGAACAAAACCTGCTGCAGTTGCACTCATTGGCCTTGCTCCTTTCTCTGGTGTTTCGTTATGCTTGTAAGACATTACGCGCATTGCATCAAAACCGCCCCAAGTATACAGACTGCTATCACTAGAACTACCCACAAGCATTCGTTTTGCTTTTCCGTTTTTAATACGCTCAAAACCCAACAATAAAGCTTCTGTTCCTGTTGTACAAGCAGAAGAGTTTGTTGTAACCTGATTCCCAAACCCAAGAATTCCACCTAAATATGCTGAAATTCCACTTGCCATTGTTTGCACCACAGAGGTACTTCCTAAGCGCCTTACATTCTGGTCGTCTATTTTATAAATAGCCTCTCTTAACTTTTCTATTCCAGAGGTTCCTGTTCCAAAAATTAACCCTGAATCATAATCTAATTCCGAATTTTCATCTACAGAAAAACCGGCGTCCTTCCAAGCGTCAATTCCTGCCATGCAGCCATATAAAATTGAGGTGCTGTTAAACCCGCGCAATTGTAAAGGTGTTAAATATTCTAATTTTTTTTCTTCTGAAATAATTGGTATTCCACCAATACAGCAAGAAAAGCCCTTGTCTTTTAAATTTTGATGATAGGTAATTCCTGAAGTTCCTGTTTTTATCGCATTTGTAAATGCTGGCAAACCAACGCCATTAGGCGCCACAACTCCTAAACCGGTAATTACAACTCTGTTTTTAACTTCTGGTAAATTCATTTCAGTCTCTATTTTGCGATAATCATTCCAGAAATAGTTCCCCTACAAACCAATTCATTTTTAGAATTTATCATTTTTACACGACACTTTAACTTGTTAAATCTAAAATATTCTTTTTCTGAAATTACAGTTACTTTTTCATTTGGTAAAACGGGTAAATAAAAATCAACCACGTTAGATGTTAAAGCTATTTGTGGTTTTATGGTTGTTGAGATTTTATCTTTTAGTAAAAATATTCCCAAACAAACAACGCCAATTTGTGCCATGGTTTCTGTTAAAATAACACCTGGGGTTATTGGGTTTTCCTTAAAATGACCTTCATAAAAAAACGCACTATCTTTAAAGGTATAATTTCCTGCAACACCACTTTCTGAAATTTCTGTAAGTTCATCAACAAACAAAAAAGGTTTTTGATAGGGCAGGTTTTTTATAATTTGTTCTTGATTCATTTTAATAATTTTACCACTCTAATAAAATACGTTGTGCAGAGAACCCTGGCCCAAAACTCAGCATTAAGCCTCTTTCTCCTTTGGCTGGGTTTCTATCCATAAAACGCTCTAAAACATATAAAACTGTTGCGCTAGACATGTTGCCATACAAACGCAAGACTTCTTTTGTATCGTCTATATTCTTTCCTAAAGCACCAAATAAATCTTCTACAGTTTGCACAATTTTCTTTCCTCCTGGATGAAAAATTAAATGATCTATATCTTCAATTGTCAAGTTGTTTCTTTCTAAAAAAGGATGTACGATTGCCGGAAAATGATCTGAAATTTTCTTTGGAACTTCCTTGTCTAAAATCATTTGCAAACCTGTGTTTACAAGGTTAAAACCCATCATGCTTGTGGCATCGTAAAAATGATACATCGCTTCATCTATAATTTCTGGCCCATTATCTTCTTCGTAAGAAGATAAAATTACCGCAGATGCTCCGTCTCCAAAAATAGCAGCACTTACAATGTTTGTCATCGAATAATCGTCTAATTGGAACGTTGCTGTTGGTGCTTCTACAGCAATTACGACCGCACGTTTATTCGGATTCGCCTTTAAAAAATTCTTTGCATAAATAATACCAGAAACACCTGCAGCACAACCCATTTCTGTAACAGGTAAACGCACAATGTCTTGTTTCATTTGCAGTGAATTAATTAGGTATGCATCCATAGACGGAATCATAATACCGGTGCAACTTACCGTTATAATAAAATCGATATCAGTTGCTTTTAAATTTGCTTTATTTAAAGATTTTTTAAGTGCTTGTTCTCCTAAGATTACCACCTCTTTTGCGTAAATATTGTTTTTTTCTTCGAAAGAGGTTGCTACAAACACATCTTCAGGATCCATAATAGAATACCTTTTATCAACAGCAGCACCCTCAAAAAGTTTAGTAACTTTTCTCTGAAAACGTTCGTCTTGATCTTGCATCCATAATTTTACAAAAGGTATAATGTCTTTTGTTTCTCTATAGTATTTCGGAAGTTGTTTTGCAACAGCTGTTATTTTTACTTTCATTTTTCGACCGGGATTTCAATGTTTTTTATACTTAAAGCTTCCTAAGAATACTTTATAACTTTCTGTTTTTTAATACTTCAAAATCCATTCAAAACGGAACGCCCATTTCCAAGAAATTTGTGGTTTTACTTTTAATTTTTTTGAGATATGCGCTAATTCATTTCTTTTAAACCCTCTTAAAACAGAAGTTAATCCATCTTCAATTATCATGTTGTTTTTTAT
>Ga0308007_10000679_pt1 | contig 15231 bp, 11 predicted proteins | sample Neamet71_FD_203152 | JGI IMG/M metagenome (GOLD analysis project Ga0308007, IMG submission 203152) | Marine microbial communities from water near the shore, Antarctic Ocean - #71 | ecosystem: Environmental > Aquatic > Marine > Unclassified | place: Southern Ocean | collected 2014-06-07
AGGTGTTACAAAAACAGATATTGGAAATTTCTTCGCTTTTGTATAACGTCGGTAAATTCAATTCCAGTTATTTAAAAGGGTTGAAAGGGGCGGCCTCACTTATTGATGTTTGCAACAACTTTATGGCGCCTCCCTTAAAGCCATTCATGGAAAAGGAGATGACTCAAATTGCAAATAGTATGAAACACATCCAATCTCATTTAAAAGACATTTCGTTATAAAGTGAACTTTAAATCTTAATGACAAATAACTATAACAAAGCAGAATGAATACTATTGACATCATTGTTTTTTTAACCTATACAATTGGAATAGCCCTTTTTGGGAGTTCTTTTTTTAAGAAGAGCAGAACATCTTCGTCTTTTACTCTTGGCAATAATGATATTCCAAGATGGGTAGTAACTATGTCAATATTTGCGACCTTTGTAAGTAGCATAAGTTATATCGCTTTGCCCGGTAATGCATTCCAATCAAATTGGAACGCTTTTGCATTTAGTTTGTCCTTACCAATTGCTTCTGTAATTGCGGCAAAGTATTTTGTTCCTTTATACCGAAAGATAAATAGTCCTTCAGCATACACCTTTATGGAACAACGTTTCGGTCCTTGGGCTAGAATTTATGTTTCCCTTTGTTATTTACTCACCCAGTTTATGCGAATAGGAACCATCTTATACCTGCTTGCTTTAACGCTAAATGCAGTTACGGGTTGGGACTTAGCGACAATAATTGTTTTTACAGGACTAATAGTGGCCATATATTCTATGTTGGGCGGTATTTCAGCAGTATTATGGACAGATGCGATACAAGGTGTTATTCTAATTGCGGGCGCATTAGCATGCGCTGCATATATACTATTCTCAATGCCAGAGGGCCCCGGTCAGGTATTTACAATAGCTGTTGAAAACAAAAAATTTGGATTAGGTAGTTTCGATATGGACTTGTCGAAACCTACGTTTTGGGTCGTTTTGGTCTATGGAATATTCATAAACATTCAAAACTATGGTATTGACCAGAATTATGTGCAACGTTATATGGCGTCAAAGACTGAAAAGGATGCGAAACGCTCGGTATTGATAGGAGGTTTAATATATGTTCCTGTTTCAGCACTTTTTCTTTTTATTGGAACTGCACTTTTTGCTTACTATGATTCAGTGGCTTCTCTCCCTATGGAACTTCAAGACGTATCAAAGAGCGATAGAGTGTTTCCGCATTTTATTGTAAATGTTCTTCCAGTTGGTTTAAGTGGGCTTTTGGTGGCATCAATTTTTGCTGCTGGCATGAGTACTATTTCAACTAGCTTCAACAGTTCCGCAACTGTTTTCCTTACTGATTATTATAACAAATATTTCAAGAAGACTGCTTCAAATAAAGAAAGTCTGAGGGTATTATACATTTCGTCGCTAATAATTAGTGTTGTAGGCATCGCAATCGCTATTGCGATGATAAATGTTAAAAGTGCCCTAGATGCATGGTGGATGCTCGCCTCTGTTTTTAGTGGAGGCATGTTGGGGCTTTTCCTTTTGGCGGTTTTTTCTAAAAACAAGAATGCTGTGGGAGCCATAGTAGGAGTAACTATAGGATTAACTCTAATTCTTTGGTTAAGTCTCTCCAGAGTTTTCTTGGACGAAGACGCCCTCGGTTATAAGTTCCACACTTATCTAACTATCGTTTTTGGTACTGCGGCTATTTTTTTAGTAGGGTTTCTGATTTCTCTTTTTTCATCAAAAAAAGACAATAATTAAGTCCGGAAAATAGTTTCAAAACATAACAATTCATAAGCATACATCTGATTTACGTAAAAATCGAAAAAAAGTATATGCAAGCTAAAAGAATCAATTTATCTTATATCCTTTAAAAGTTAAAATTAACCACTTAATTAAGTGGATACCTTATTCATTCTACAAAACCATTTTCTCCTGTCAGATAATATTTAGACGATGATTCGAAACTAGGATAGTCATGTAAAACGTTCATTATTTGAGAAAAAAGAGTAGTTGGGTAATCATATAATCTTAATAGAAGAAGAAACCCTTTGCTATTCGGATTTTACCTAAAACAGATTAAAAACTGATGTAATATATCCAAGATAGATTATTTACAGGCAGAATTATTATGTTAGTTCGATAATTGCCAGACGCAAGTTTGAATTATTTACATTTAATTGGTATGTTGGTTTTTGAGATGTATTCGGGGGCTTCTATGTAAATTCAAGAATTGCAAACCAGGTTGATATAAAAGAAAAAAGAATAACAGCAATAATGGACAAATTTTCACTAATCCCGGCCACATGAGCATCCATCAGCCTTTTTTTGTTTATTAAAATAAAAATAGGAATCGCAACCGCTGGTAAAATACAAGCCTGAAAAGCTTGTGAAAATATCATAAGGGCCGGTGGCCGGTGTTCCATAAAAACTGTTCCGAATGCAAATAGCAAAGTAAACAATATGATTAATCGTGATTGTGGAGTACGTATGTCTCTTGATGTGCCTCTAAAATCTGCAATAAGCCAGGGGGCAATCAAAACAATTGGGAATATAGTGGATATACCAGCCCCAGCAATTCCAATAATTAATATAAAAGCTGCAAACTTACCCCCAATTGGCTCAAAAAGATGAATCATTTCCACAGTATTTTCCAGCTTCAATCCTGATAAATGAAGTGTGCCTGCGGAAACTGCCATTATTATTCCACTTAGAAAAAGCATCATGGAGGCAGATACCAAAGAATCTTTTTTTTCTTTTTTTAAATCATTTACTGTCCATCCCTTCTCAACTACAATGGTACTTCTGATGATAAAAACGGCCGCCGAACATGTTGTACCAGAAATGGCTGCGACCAAACCAAAAGCTCCGGGTGTATCTGGAATACTTGGAACAATCCCTGCTATTAATGTCGACAAACTAGGTTTTACCATTATAAAAACAACCAAAAAGGACAGTCCCATGAGAGCTACCAAAACAGTTAGAACTTTCTCGAAAAAACTGTAGCGGCCAAACAAAATCAGGATATATAAAATAACAGAAAAAAATAAAATGATCCATCCTCTGTGAATAAATAGATCGTTAAATCCGATTCGAATCCCTTCTTGTACTAAATCGGCGACAATACCCATTACTCCTATCAGGGCTAATAACTCGCCAATAATAAGCGTTAATATAATATACATTGAAAGTATCGAGCCCCATTTTAATTCTTTTTTAAAATTGAATAAAGCGGTATTTCCCGTTACCAAGGTCACCTTTCCATATGCAACCATTAAAATATATGTAAAAAAACAAGAAAGTAGTAATGCCCAAAACAAACTCATCCCGTGTTCAGCTCCCGTTTTTGCCATTGTAGTTACGCTTCCGGTTCCTATGTTGTAACCTATAAGAAACAGACCTGGACCTAAGGCGCTTAGACCTATTATAATTTTTTTGTGTAATTTATAGTTTTTCACACGTTTTAATTTTAATAGCTATTTAATAAATACACCTTTGTAATCTGATATTTATATTGATTAATCCTAAATTTATAAATCCTTTAACTTTGCTGCCGCAGCCAAATCCAAAAAAAGAAATGCATTTGAGTGTCTTCTCAAAATGGAAGCTGGACAAGCTTCTGAAATGACACCTTCCAAGGCATCCTGAACCGCTTTTGCTTTACGAGTTTCGGGAGTTATACAGCTAATCCGTTCAACATTCATTATCGCTTTAATTGTTAGAGTTAAGGCTTCTTTGGGCACTGCTTCTAATGTATCAAACCAGCCTTCATTATATTGCTGCTGTCTACATTTTTGATCTAAAAAAACACTTTTTACAAGTTGTGAATCGTTAAAGTTTGCAACTCCAGGATCATTGAAAGCAAGGTGCCCATTTTCGCCAATACCGATACAAGCTAAATTAATTGGGTGTTTGGATAAGGCATTAGAATAGCGTTTAATTTCATTGTGAATAGAAGGGGCATCTCCATTCAAATAAAATACCTTTTTTGGTTTTACGTGATCCAGTATTCGAGTTTTTAAATACTTTCTAAAACTTGCAGGGTGGTTGTCCGCGATCCCAACATATTCATCCAAATGAAAAACAGTTATTTTATCCCAAGGGAGGACTTCTTTTTGAAGCTGTTCTAAAAAATAAAATTGCGAAGTCCCCGTTGCTAAAATTAAACGTGCATTTCCTTTGTCATTGATAATTTGGTTTAATGTGTCTGCAACATGTCGAGCTGACGCTTTTCCCATTTCCTCTAAGGTATCGTAAATAAAAAATGACAAGGAGTTTACTTTCTTTGATTTCAAATGATCTATTTTACTTATAATTTGGCTTGTGTAAGTTTAATATGTTTAGTCGTGACTTCGTAACTAAATAGGAAGTTAAGTGTTTAATGAAATATTTTATTATTCCGAGTACTTTATTAATCAATACTGATTTTTGAGTTAATCTCAATCCAGTATCCTTGAGGATCCCTTAACCATATCTGTTTTATTCCATCTTTTCTACTCTGAACAACCCCAGCCTCTAATTTGTAATTAGTAAAGACAATATTATTCTTTTTTAAATGATCAATAAATTTGTCAAAATCTACTGGACTAAACGCCATATGGATTTGTTTTGGTGTTTTTTGTATTTCTTCATTCGAAAAAATAAGATGAATTTCTTTACCCTCATAGTTAGCAAGCCACCTGTGAGTATATTTTGTCCCAACTAGGGTTGGAATGTCTTTAAAGTCGAGAATATCTCTGTAAAAATCTCCAGTTATTTTTAAATTATTTACAGGTAATGCTTGGTGATCAAATTTCAGATTACTTTGCGATTTTACTGAAAATATTATTCCAAAAAGGGTGATAAATAATATAGTTATTCTTTTCATAGAATTGATTTTAATTCACAATATACAAATTCTAAATTATTTTTATAAATGATCGCTAAAATCAATGCAGTCTTTGGAGGGAAGCCATTGATGATAAGAAGTATGGTGGTTCTATCTTGCTTTTTTATACATCTAGTTTATAAATACAATAACAACATTATGGGCAGGATAGCAGGACAACCAAATAAACTTACCACAGAAGTAAAAGACAAATTACAGACAGTATTGGATGAGGTAGTGTCACAGTTTGACCATAATTCTATGACTACAGACCAAAAAATAAATCTATTTTCCTTTTAGGGATATACTGGTGAAATGGGTATATAAACTAATCCCTGCTATTCTCTAATCTCTATTCAACCCCCTTTTGTAGGTTTTGTTATGTCAACTCATTTTGTTAAATTTTCCGATGTTGCTAATGCAATCACCCTACCACTATCACCTACGGCATTGTAAAAATGGTAGACAATATCCTTCCATTTTATTACCCAAGGCTTGTGTGCGTATTTATTATCAAAATTTTCAGATGGTGCTATTAAGTCTTCTCCATCCCAATCTGTCCAATTTATTAAATCGTATGAGCAGGCAAATCTTTCAAAAGCACCGGGTTTCCAAAACGCCCCAAAATAAAACATTACGTAAATATCACCGATTTTTGTAATCTGTGCATCACCACAAATGCCTTTTCCTCTCGTGACAACAGGGTTTTCTCCATATCGTTTCCACGCAATCATATCGTCAGATACTGCCATTGCAATGCTTTCGTAGTCGGTAGTATCTCCCTTAGCGTTATAATACATAACGAAGGGATGTCCTGTATGTTTGCTACTATCGCGAATGACTAAGCTTTTGTAGATGGTTTTGTTCTCAAACCAACGAACATCTTCATCTTCGGGAGATAAAATAGGAGAATTATTTGTATTCCATTCGTCAGCTTCGGTTAAAGTAGTGGAATTTGCCAAGCCAATTTTTAATGTGCCGGTCTCATATCCTGCCGTGTTTCCTCCCAAGTAGGTCATCCAGTATTTGTCTTGATAATTTTCTACTGAATAATCACCACCCCAATCGGTGCTAATAAGTGACACGTATCCAGCTTTTTGGTTGGCATCCCATGTATTTTCTGTAAACGACAATATTTTTCCTTTCGATTTCCAATTGAGCAAATCATCACTTACTGATAACCAAGTTTCATAACCTTGACCATCAAAAACAATGTAAGTCATATACCAGAGGTCATTTTCGCGAAAGATGGTTGGACTGTCAACCATCTTTGTCGAATCAGGATGTTGAACAACGACTCCATATTTAAATGGAGTTTTAATCTCATTGAAAACTGCCTCCATTTCTTCTTGAAGTACCAACTTATTTATTGAAGTATCTATTTGATTGCAACTAAATAATAATATTACTGTCATTGAAATTAAGGATAGATTGAATATTGTTTTCATGTTTACAGTAATTAATACACTTTAAAATTATATAAAAAATAAAGAGTGGGGCTTAATTCTAGAAAAGATGCAAAGCACACCACCTATTCCAGAAAATGAGTATTAAACTTAAAAGACCTTAACTGCCTCTCTACTGTCAGTTAATAGACAGTTGAAACCCCAAAAAATCGAACCTAAAACTCTCAATTCAACACCCTACCCCTTCAAAATAATTCTATTTTCCTTTTGGGGATGTGCTGGTGAAATGGGTATATAACCTAATCTTCTAGTCCATCTAGGGTTTTTAATGCTTATTTATTTTTCCATACATTTAACTATCTAATAATCAGAAACTATAAAAAAGAAAATACTACATATTGATAATGAACAACATCTAAAAAAAATCTTTGTAGACATCTATGAAAATAATTTTGAAAGATTGATTCGTTATGCTTTCTCTATAACTAAAGAAAAGGGCTTGGCTGAGGATGTAGTTTCCCAAGTTTTTACCAATTTATGGGATAAAAGACACCGGTTAAATAAAATAAGAGAGATAAAATTTTATCTTAATACATCGGTAAGAAACCAAGCCATTAATATAATAACAAAGAACGCTAGACTACCTGTATCAAAAATAAGTAATGAATTTACAGATCATAATACCCCCATAGACATTATTGATCCTGAAAAGTTATTAATGGGGAAAGAATTAGAAGAAATAGTCTCTAAAATGGTTTCTAACTTACCTCCTAAAGCGGCTAAAGTTTATAATTTATCCCGAAATGAAAAATCCAATGAACAGATTTCAATTGAAATGGGAATCTCAAAGAGAACTGTAGAAAACCATCTTTACAGTGGATTAAAAAAACTTAAAGAAGCAATGAGTAAATATTTTGAAGCAAAAGATTGAATATTCATTTGAAAAGGGTCAATTTTTTAGGGTTAAATATTTAAAGTCCATTTCCTGTTTTCTGAAGATCATTTTCATTAAGCACCCTCATGTTTCAAAAATTAATAAGCAATTGTTTTAATCATTTGTATCAAACGATTAAAGAATTTAACAAGCACGAGACTAAACATATTTCAATAAAATCAACTTTTTTATGCTATTTTTTTATTAAAAACAATGTATTTATGATTTTTTCGTAAATATGTGATGGGCACTAAGTATTTAAGAACAAAAAAGACTCTATATAATTAATAGATAAAACTAAATGGAAAAACTTCTTTATAAATATCTTAACAACAAGCTGACTGAAGATGAAGTTAAAGAACTTCAAGCATGGCTAAAAAAGGATAAGGATAACCTTAGAGTTTTTGAGAATATCGTTGTAGATTGGAATTTATCGAACAATTACATTGATAATACCAAAGAAAAAGTCCTTTCTCAAATTCTAAGTCAAAACAAATCAATTGCTAAAGAGACATCTATTCATAGAACGTTATGGAGCGGGGCTGCTAAAAAAATTGCCATAGCTGCAGCAGCTGTAATTGCCTTGTCTATTTTGAACTTATATGATTTTGGTTTTAATAGTGATGAAAGCTCTGTTGTTGACACTTTTCAGACGATTGAATCCGGAAAATCTAAGGCAATACTTACACTTGATAATGGTAAAAAAATAGATTTAGTAGAAGAGCAAAACCTCAATTTGGAATCGGACGGAACTACCATTATTGGGGGAGGAAATTCCATCACTTACTTCAATAAAACATCTGACTCAAAAAAACAAAAATATAATTCACTAAAAACACCTCGAGGGGGGGAATTTTTTATTACTCTATCAGATAGCACCAAAGTTTGGTTAAATGCTGAATCCGAGCTCAAATATCCTCTGGTTTTTTTAGGGGATAAAAGAACAGTTGAGTTGAAAGGTGAAGCCTTTTTTGAGGTGGCCCCCAATCAAAATATACCATTTCAAGTTGTTTCAGGGGATCAAATTATCGAGGTACTTGGAACATCATTCAATGTTTCTTCCTATCAGGATGACGCAGAAGTGGTTACAACCCTTATTGAGGGAAAGGTTAAAGTAAATCAAAAATTTGGAGACAAAAAAAGTATTATTCTATCCCCTAATGAACAGAGTATATTAAATAAGGAAACCCTTAAAATAGAGAGTTTTAAAATTGATCCAGCTCATTTTACAGCCTGGAAGTCAGGGAAATTTTATTTCCGACAACAGAAATTGAAAGATATTACCAAAGTATTATCTAGGTGGTATGATGTAGAAATCTTCTTTGTTGATTCTGCTTCAGAAAATAAACGATTTACGGGTAGATTTAAGAGGTATGAAAATTTTGATCATGTTCGATCAATAATTGAATTAACTGAAGAAGTAACTTTTGTCAAAAAAGGGAAAACAGTAATAATTAAGCAACGAAAATAATTTTTAAATAAGTGTAAAAAAAAGGGAATGGTGGAACATTCCCTCTCAAATCTAGAACAATGCCTATTAAAACAATGTTTAACTAAACAAATCAAATTTATGAAAAAGTATGATGCCCTGGATATTTTCGGGCGAAAAAATTTAATCCAAATTATGCGATTATCGGTAGTTTTCTATTTTTTTTCAATTACCCCCGCTATTAGCGCTTACTCTCAATCAGAATTAACAATTCGATTGAGCAATGTTGAAGTGGAACAGGTGATTGATGAAATTATGAATCAAAGCGAATATGATTTCTTTTATAGCGCTGATTTATTTGAAGGTTTACCAAAGGTAACGATCAATTTAGAAAAAGTATTTCTTGATAAAATCTTAAGAAATATTTTACCAAATAATTTCATTTTCGAAATTCGTGACAAAGAGGTCATAATCAAGAAAAATCCAAAAAACCTTTCACCTAATTCAATTGAGGTAAACCAAGAAGAACAAAAAAGAACAATCAGTGGAACTATTTCTGATTCTGATGATAGACCTCTACCAGGGGCATCTATTATGGAAGTGGGTACAGAAAATGGAACAACTTCAGATTTTGATGGAAAATTTACAATTCAATTAGAAAATGAAGACGCAGTGTTGAAAGCTTCATTTATTGGTTTTGAAACGACTGAGCTTATTGTAGGATCATCTGATAATGTAAGTATTTCCATGAATATTGAAGATTCGTTTTTGAATGAAGTTGTAATTACAGCTTTGGGTATTTCTAGAGAAAAAAAATCACTTGGATATGCAGTCACCAAAGTATCAGGTGAGAATGTAAATACTATTAAAGATAACAACCTTGCCAGTTCATTATCAGGTAAGGTAGCTGGACTTCAAGTTAATAATTCAGGATCATTGGGTTCTGGCTCGCTCATTACTATTAGGGGTAATAATTCAATTACTGGAAACACACAGGCGCTTATAGTTGTTGACGGTATGCCGATAAATGGTTCTTTACCAATTAATTCCGATGGGAATCAGAAAAATGCTGGAAGTAATGATAGTGGAGGTTCCCCTGATTTTGAGCCAAGTATAGCGGGTGGAGGTATTTCAGATATAAATCCTGACGACGTAGAATCTATAACAGTTTTGAAAGGCCCAACTGCAGCAGCACTTTATGGGTCTAGGGCTGGTAATGGAGTAATTCTTATTACCACCAAAAAAGGTTCTCGTTCAGACAGATTAGGAGTCACTGTTAAGTCAAACGTATATTTTGATAATCCTATGTTTTTACCTGACTTCCAAAATCAATATGGTCAAGGTTCTTTTGGATCTGCTTATTCAGACCGTGTAAATGATTGGGGGCAATTCTCTTGGGGTGCGTCTTTAGATGGATCTCAACAACCGTATTTTGATGGTTCAAATAGGGCTTACACTGCTCGACCTAATAACGTTGAAAACTTCTTTAGATCAGCGATTCGCTCAATAACCTCTGTTTCAATTGATAAAGGATCAGACGCAGGATCAATAAGGTTTTCATATACAAACAACTCATCCGAGTCAATCATTGAAAATTCGGACTTAAACAGTCATAACTTTAATTTAAGAGGAGTGGCAAATTTATCGGATAAACTAACTTTAGATGCTAAAGCAACTTATTTCACTCAGGATGTAAAAAATAGAGCCTCAACAACAGGAGCTCAGGGTATATTAACCCATTTATTTAATATGCCTAGGAACGTAATTACAGACGATTTACGTACCTATCAAAAACCTAATCCTGCGAGTCCAGCTGATTATGCTGTTATACGTTATGCTGACGAATTTGTTGGGAATCCTTATTGGATGGCCTATAATGATGAGACCAGAGTACGCAGAAATAGATTTTTAGGCTTTACTAAAATAAATTATAAATTTACAGATTGGCTTAGTGCTTTTGTTCGTGTTGGGGCTGATATTACAAATGTTAGAGATAACAAAATCTACAAACCTGGTCGTCAAAATATACCACTGGGGTCATTGGAAATTAGTGAAAGTTCATTTGGAGAATTAAACTCTGAATTTTTGGTCACTGCAAAACAAGACCTAACAGAAAAGTTGAATTTTGTTGTTAATGTTGGAGGTAACTTATCTAAAAGAACTTCGGAAGGTATGTTGGTTAGAGGTACAGACTTCAAAGTCCCTACTAAATTTTTCCTTAACAACATAAGAACTATTGCAGCAACAGAAGAGTCGCCACTGGCTATCAAGAAAGTAAGTTCTCTGTATGGGTCGATCAACTTAGCTTACGATAACTTTCTATATTTAGACCTTGCTAGTCGTAACGATTGGTCATCAACATTAAATAAAGAAAATAGATCTTACTTGTATAATTCTGCTAGTGTAGCTGCAGTAATTAATCAATTTATCGACCCTAGTAAACAGTTTTTTAATTTTATTAAAGTTCGTGCAAGTTTAGCTCAGGTAGGTAATGATACTGATCCCTATCAAATAAATCAGACTTTCAGTGTCCCAGGAAATGGATATCTTGGACTTACTACACTTAGATTTCCCGATGTTAAATTAAATGATAATTTAAAAGCGGAAACAGTAACATCCTCAGAATTTGGTATAGAGTTAAGCATGCTTGACAACAAACTAACCCTAGATGTTTCTGTTTATGATATGTCCACTGAAGATTTAATTTTCGATATTCCAGTACCTGCTGCCACTGGATTTCTATTTTCAAGAGAAAATATTGGTAAAGTTTCCAACAAAGGGGTAGAAATTGCTTTAGGCGCCTCTGTAATCAAAATGAATGATTTTTCTTGGGACACTTCACTTTTTTACTCAAAAAACGAAAATACAGTAGATGAGTTAACGGATGGACTTGACAGTTTTGTATATAACTCCTCAACAGATAGCAATATTTTCATTAAAGCTACCAAAGGTGGTAGTATAGGTGATATATATGGTAAAATTGTTACAGGAGAAGTAGATGCTACTGGTGCTCCGCTTGCCTCAGCGTCACCAACGGAGTTACTAGGAAACGCGCAACCCGATTGGTTAGGTGGATGGTCAAATACCATTAGGTATAAAGATTTTTCTATGAGTTTCTTAATTGACGCAAGAATCGGAGGGCAAGTTTATTCTCAAACTTCAGCTGATTTGGATAGAAATGGTGTGTCTGAAAGAAGTTTGCAATACCGTGACACTGGTGTGACTTTAAGCGGTATTAACACCGGAACAGGTGCTGCCAATACTGAAAGTATTACTAGTCAAGAATATTGGACTGCAATGAGTAACATATCTGGTAACTATATTTATGATCAAGACAACATTCGTTTAAGAGAGCTTTCTATTGGGTATAATGTTCCTAATGTGTCTTCGATTGGACTACAAAGCGCATCGATTCAATTGGTGGGTAGAAACTTATTTTTTCTATCTAAAAGTGCAGATGATATTGATCCTGAGTCAATGCTCGGTACCTCGATTGGTGTTCAGGGGATGTCACACAACGCAATGCCTACTCTAAGTAGCCTTGGTCTGAATTTGACTTTAAATTTTTAACAACTAAAAATGAAAAAAATGAAAAATATAATATTAACGACTCTTTTATTGGTATTTTCAATATCATGTACAGACGATTATGATGAAATTAATGAGCAGCCAGATGCACTTTCTGTTACTGATGTAAGTGCTAAATTTTTTGTCACTACTCTTCAACAGAAACTTTACAGAGACAATGTGTTTGAATTGTGGTACGGAAGAATTCTACATTCAGATATGTTTGCTGGTCACTTTTCAGGTGGACACAGTGCGTATGCTTGGGCTGGAGATTTTGCATGGAATTACTGGAATGCTCTTACAGATGGTGGCTCTTGGGGTCCTTACGCAGCATATAATAGCACGCTTACCTCTTATTTGAATATAGTAGGTGAAGGCGGAACACTGGAAAATAATCAGTATTATGCTCTTGGACTTGTTATGAAAAGTCTCTACTACCATGCATACACTGATCAATTTGGTGCAATCCCATTTTCTCAAGCTTCTAATCCAGATATTAAATTACCTGCCTATGATGATCAAATCGATGTATACAAAGGGATCATTGCAGATTTAGACGAAGCGATTTCAATTATAGGAAGTAATACAACTACTGGCGAGGGGGTTGATTTACTTGGTGAGAATGATGTTATTTTTAATGGAAACATGCAAAACTGGAAAAAGCTTGCCAACAGTTTAAAGCTTCGAATAGCACTACGTGCCCACGGCTCTGCGGGAGAGGATTTTTCTTCAACTGTTGCCTCTGAGGCAATTGCTTCTGGTGTTCTTGCAGATACTGATGCACTTTTAGAGGGATATGCTGAAGAGACCGATATATGGGGTGGATCAACTTCATATGGAGATGTGTGGCACACTTGGACTACTGCCCGTTGGAAAATGGCTGAACCTTTAGTAGAAATTTTAAAAGGAGATAACGATCCAAGATTAGCAATAATGGCAAAACCAAGTCAAGGAGGTTCTATTAAAATAACCATTACTCCTAGAGATGGAGAAAGCTCTGCTCTTGTTGAAAAACATTTGACTTTTCTTAAAAGTACATTGGATGACGCTGGGCTTGTTCAGGATACAGATTATACATGGACCGAGACAACTGATGAATTGACCATCACCATGACTGAAAGCAAACATTATGTAGGATTACCTTCACGAATGAATGCTAAACTTCAGCGATATTTTAATGTTGACCTGTTTTCTGACCCCACTGAAAGCCTAACACAAAAGGTAAATCAAGGCAACCCTGTTTTACCGTCTGTTATTATGTCAGCTGGTGATACTCATTTTATGATAGCAGAAGCAATACTCAGAGGACTTGCTTCGGGTGATGCTGCGTCATACTATCAATCAGGTTTAAGGAAATCAATGGCATATTGGGAGACCATCAGCGGTGTTTCTTTAGACGAAAGTAATATGGGAGCATTGACAGGAACTACGGAAGAACAGTTAGAAAAAGTTGCTACTCAAAGGTGGATAGCTAACTATACAAATAGTATCGAAGCCTGGGCGATTGTTCGTGATACAGGATATCCAACTTCAGCAGTTATTACATCAAGTGATGATGATCTTATCAGTTTAGCTGGGCCTCTTAATGGAGACTACCCCAACAGGTTACGTTATGGTTCAGGAGTTTACAACTCCAATGGTGACAATGTAAAGGCAGCAGTATCTAAACAAGGTCCTGACGTAATGGCAACCAAATTGTGGTTTGCAAAATAATGTTTCATAATATTATGTTTTAATCATTGGTAAAAGAGGGCTCATAAGCCCTCTTTTTTTTCGATTAGATTCTTAAAAGTTGTTATTGCTTTGACAAAGACTAATAAAACTATCCTGGGTAATTGTCCTAGTAATTAAACCACAGGCATATCATCTTCAGTAAGTTCAGGGATTTCTAGTCCTTTTAAATAGGTTAAAACCAGTCGGCAGGGGTAAACCCGCGTCTCAGGATGTCTTAGGTTAGTTTGACTTACTCAAAAGGTATAAACCTGTTACAGAGTTACAGCAAAAAATTAAAACGGTATTGCTTTACTTTCTGAAAAATGATATTATATTTGCGGACTGTTTGGGATTTAGTAAACAGAGCTTTTTTATGCTTTTTGTGATTTTAATTGTGATTTTTAACCTGAAAAACAATTTACAAAGACAAAAAACTCTTGAATCTCCTACTAACAGTAACATTCCTCCTTAGCTCAGTTGGTTAGAGCATCTGACTGTTAATCAGAGGGTCCAAGGTTCGAGTCCTTGAGGAGGAGCAAGCAGTAACCGCTTCTAAAGCAATTAAAATCAAGCCCTTACGATAAGTAGGGGTTTTTTCTTAGGCCTCTCTCAACTCTACCCAGCTGTTTCCTCAGTTGAGAAACAAATTCCTTAAAGAACAATTCTTATATTAAGATACGGAATTTTTAGCTTTTTTTGGCACGTTTTTGGCACTTTTTCACCTTCGTCAATCTGGATTACTAAAGTAATCCTGAAGCTATGGACTCTCCCTGTTTAACTTCGTAATTTGACTATTAATCCAAACTCTCTTCGCTTAATGATTCTCCACCTGACATATTTAAGAGGATTCGAAACACCATCCCAGTCAGGCTGTTTAGATGCATCATTTGCCCAATTAATATTTGGAGGAGTTTACTCTACTCTATAAAGTTTTTTAAACATTTCAATTTCATCACCTAAAGATAAATACAAAGTGTCCAACGATTTCATTTTAAAGTTATTTTTAAACCCTGTTTCACCCGTAATCTTAACGATAATTAAACTGTCGTTTTTTTGCTCAAACACCACATTAAGGTTGGCTTCAGGTTGACCTTTTTTTGTAACCTTCATTTGATTTTCATTAAACTCACAACATCTTTGAAAAGTATCTTCCGTTGTGCACCATTTGTTTGACTTGAGGTAATCAATAGTATAGCTCTCCTTCTTTGTTTCTGAATTACAATTCGCAAAGATTAGGAGAATGATTATACAGTGTAGTAGTTTTTTCATAGTATGGTTATTAGATTTTTATATATTTAAAAATCTGATTAAAATAAATTAAGCATAAAAAACCTC
>Ga0308007_10000691_pt1 | contig 15101 bp, 16 predicted proteins | sample Neamet71_FD_203152 | JGI IMG/M metagenome (GOLD analysis project Ga0308007, IMG submission 203152) | Marine microbial communities from water near the shore, Antarctic Ocean - #71 | ecosystem: Environmental > Aquatic > Marine > Unclassified | place: Southern Ocean | collected 2014-06-07
AGCCTAGCTTTTAAATTTGGTTAAATTTGGTTAAATTTGGTTAAATTTGGTTAAATCGTTAAACAAGCCTAGGCATGCAATTTTTAGTGAGCATGCCTGGGCTTTTTTGTGTGTGCACGTTGGCTTTCTACCAAACCGAGCAGTGTGATAACCTGTCAAAGTTCATGGCCGCTATTTGTAATAACACCCCCTTTACATTAGAGTAAGTAAATATATAAAACACCACCACTCAATACATTAACTCCAGGAAAAGCCAACGATGGATATTACCAAAGTAAGTGATACTTTTGCCGTAGCACCGCAAATTTCAGAAACAGACATGCCCAATATTAAAGCTCAAGGAATCACTACTATAATTAATAACCGCCCTGATGGTGAAGAGGGTCACCCATCCAACAATTTAAAATTGCAGGCTGCGGCCGAAGCATTAGGCTTGAAGTACTACTTTATTCCCATTATTGGTATGAACTTTCCCCAACAGGCCGTCTCTCAGATGGCTGATGCTGTGCAGCAGTCTTCAGGTAAAGTGTTGGCGTTCTGTCGCACGGGTAATCGGTCGATTAATATTTGGGCTAGAGCTAATCAGTCTGCTAGCACTGGCGTTGATGCGGCCTTACTGGTAGCCAACACCCGCTTTAAGTTGGTGTAGTCAATTTATGGTATAGTACAGCAGCTGCTTATAATTAAAAGTTATAAAAATATCGTTTTTTATTCCATTACATTTTTTTGCGCGGATGCTATAGTGAATTTGTTGGAGCCAAAAGAGAAATCTAACTGGGTCCAGTATGCGAACTGTTTCTCTATAGGAAGTTGTTATGGCCACTGCACAAACTCAGCCAGGTTCAGATTTTTTATCTGCAACCCGTGAATCTACTCTAGCGGTTAACGCTTATGGAGAAACACATAAAGCTAAGTTGCTCCGGTTGGTGCCCAAACCGGCGACACCAAACTGTATAGAAATTACTCCTGTATTTGTTGGTATTGCAGGTTAACGTTCGGCAGGTTTAATTCTCCAAAAAAGTCCCTTTAAAGGCTGCTGCACGCAGTCTTTTTTTTTATTACACCTGTCGCTTAAGCGTGTTTAATAATGAGTTTCGCTATACAAGGCAGGGCTTACCAAACTGAAGCTCACGCTCTTCTCGTATTTGTGTAAGTTTAACTATGTTTTTGAGGTAGGCTAGTTTTAGGTTGGTATAACGGTTTCAATTCAAACGTTTATGTGTGCTTATAATTAAAAGGCTGCCCCTATTACTTTATAATCTATCACTATAGCTAACCAGGGTGCTATAGTCATTTTGTTAGGGCCAAAAAATTATTTATTTTGGTACCAAAAAAGTCAAACATTTCTCCAAAAGAGGTCGTTATGGCAACTGTACACACGCAGCCAAGTGCAGATCGCACATCCATTACTGGTGGAACTGGTAAATCTCCTAGTGAAGAATCCAAAACGAAGAAAGTGCGCTCCAGAATGGTTCGTAAACTAGTAAAACCACGTAGTGTAGAGATAATCCCAGTGTTTGTTGGTATTGCAGGTTAAACCGCCTGACTTTAGGTCTTCTATTACTTTTTTAAAGGCTGCCTTTGGTGGCCTTTTTTATGCCCTACGTTTGTTGTCATAGTCTAATTTTGAGTGATGTTTTATAGGGTGGCTCTATGGCTGAATAAAGGTTGGCTGTTGGAAAAAATTGTTACATCCTATATGCTTATTCAAACCGTTCCTACACCTATTGGTTCCTATGAAACAAAGCCAAGACCTGCCTCAGTTTGAAGATCACTCGAAACAAGAACATCGCTATACCACCTGCTATATGTGCGCTTGCCGGTGTGGAATTAAGGTTACCCTAGAAGATGAAAAAATACGCTTCGTACAAGGTAATCCAGACCACCCTGTGAACAAAGGAGTGCTTTGTGCCAAGGGTAACTCTGCCATAATGAAGCAGCTTTCGCCTGCTAAATTATCTCAGCCTTTGTTGCGCAAACCGGGTACAGAACGCGGGGCAGGTGAGTTTGAGCCTATTTCATGGGAAGCTGCTTTAGATATGTTAACAGCTAGGTTAGCTAACATTCGAGCTACAGACCCTAAAAAACTAGCTTACTTTACGGGTAGAGACCAAATGCAGGCCCTGACCGGCCTTTGGGCTAGCCAGTTTGGCACCATTAACTGGGCAGCCCACGGTGGTTTTTGTTCAGTTAATATGGCTGCCGCTGGTTTGTATACCATGGGCCACTCTTTCTGGGAATTTGGTGACCCAGACTGGGAAAATACGAAATACTTTATGATGTGGGGGGTGGCAGAAGACCATGCCTCCAATCCGATCAAACTAGGTTTGAAACGGATTAAAGAACGCGGTGCTAAATTTGTTGCTGTGAATCCTGTGCGCACCGGCTACCAAGCTATTGCAGATGAGTGGATTGCCATCACTCCAGGCACAGATGGCATGTTTGCCTTATCGATGATGCAAGTGCTGTTAAGGGAAGGGTTAATAGACGATGAGTTTTTAATTCGCTACACCAACGGGCCACAGTTAGTCATTAATAACCCAGGCAAGCAGGGTGATGGATTATTGCTGCGTGATGAACAAGGTAACCCGCAAGTTTGGGATCAACATACTGATGGGGTGCAATCAGCCTTAAGTGCGGATGTAGCACCTGCTTTAATGGGTGCGTATGAGGCCCCCTGTGGTACCCCAGTGAGGACTGCGTTTAGCATTTTAATGGAAAAGTACATGGCGCCAGAATATGCGCCAAAAGCAGCCTCAAAGGTCTGTGGTATTGATGCTGAGAGTATTGAACGCATTGCTTTAGAAATGGCCCATGTTGCCTTTAAAGAAACGATCACCATCGATACAGAGTGGACCGATTGGGCAGGCCGTAAACAAACACAGTTTATCGGTAGGCCGGTGTCCATGCATGCCATGCGTGGTATCTCAGCCCATTCAAATGGATTCCAAACGTGCCGTGCAATCCATCTGTTACAGGTTGTCTTAGGAACGATAGACTGCCCAGGCGGTCACTTAGCTAAGCCTCCTTTCCCGAAGCACATAGTGCCACCCATTAAACCTGCAAAGGGAAATGCACCTAATACCCCGTTAGAATCAGCGCCTTTAGGGTTTCCTACTCAGCCAGAAGATTTAGTGATTGATGAAAATGGTAAGCCAAGGCGTATTGATAAGGCGTACTCTTGGGATGCGCCTATCGCCAACCACGGCCTAATGCACATGGTTATTAGCAATGCAGTTGCGGGTGATCCATACCGAATAGATACATTGATGTTGTTCATGGCCAATATGGCGTGGAATTCGAGTATGAATACAGCCCAGACAATGGATATGCTCAGGTCTAAGGACGATGATGGCGAATATAAAATCCCATTTATTGTTACCTGTGATGCGTTCCACTCGGAAACTGTAAACTTTTCTGATTTGGTATTGCCAGATACAACCTTTCTTGAGAGATATGACACCATTTCTATGTTAGATCGACCAATATCAGAGGTAGATGCAGCCTGTGATTCGATTCGTCAGCCCATTTTAGCCTTAGATCGTGACGTACGAAGCTGGCAAGAAGTTATGGTAGATTTAGCGGGACGTTTAAAATTTCCAGCCTTTATTAATGATGAAGGCCAACCTAAATTTAAAGGTTATGAGGACTTTATAGTTAACTTTGAGCGCGCTCCAGGTATTGGCTTCTTGGCGGGTTGGCGTGGTAAAGATGGCGACAAATCGCTGCGTGGTGAACCCAATCCTAATCAGTGGAAAGCCTATATAGATAATCAGTGTTTCTTTAAGTTTGAGCTGAAGCCTAACCAAAGGTATATGCGTCATGCCAACAGAGACTATATGGAACTGGCTAAGGAAGCCGGTTGGGTAGGCAGTACAGATCAGATTGTTATTGAGATCTATTCAGAAACCTTACAAAAATTCCGTCTGGCTGGACAAGGCTTGTATGATGGCCCACAGCCGACTGAAGAACACCATAAAGAACGCCTCAAAACATATTTTGATCCGCTACCATTTTACTACCCGCCTCTAGAACAGGCCCGCACAGATGCAGAGGAATACCCATTTTATGCTGTAAACCAGCGGCCTATGTTTATGTATCATTCATGGGATTCTCAAAACTCTTGGTTACGCCAAATTATGTCCCAGAACTACCTTTATATGCATCGCAGTAAGGGTGAGGCACTGGGTATTAAAGACTTTGGTTGGGCATGGGTAGAATCACATAACGGACGCATTCGTGCACAAGTTAAGCTCATGGAGGGGGTCAACCCAGAAACAGTTTGGACATGGAACGCCATTGCAAAGCAGCAAGGTACTTGGGGTTTAAGTGATGACGCTAACGAGTCTCAACAAGGCTTTTTAATGAATCATCTTATTAACGAGTTATTACCAGGAGAGGCTGAGGCGGGTGGTCATCGTATGACTAACTCTGATCCAGTGACGGGCCAGGCAGCTTGGTATGATCTAAGAGTTAAAATAACGCCAGTGGGTAAGGATGAAATTCCTTTGTCTGAGCAAAACTTGGCATGGCCCCGTTTCGATAAAGCCAAAGCGTTGCCCAACTTCACTCCTGCAAGCAAGATGAGTAGTTATAGCAGTCATCCCAATATAAACATTAGCCGTGGCTGGCGTGATATTTTTAGCCGAGGTGAAAAATGAAACTAGGCTTAGTTATTGATTTAGATACTTGTGTCGGTTGCCATGCCTGCGCAACAGCCTGTAAGCAGTGGAATACCTCAGGTACTATTGGCCCTTTAAGTGACGAACGACCCCATGGTAAAGACCCAAGCGGTAGCTGGCTTAATCGTATTCATTCCTATGAAGTAGGAGATAGCCCACACAGTAAAACGGTCAACATTCCAATGTCTTGTATGCACTGTGAGACTGCAGACTGCGTTACAGTCTGCCCTACTGGTGCGTCTTACAAACGTGAAGAAGACGGCATAGTCCTCATTGACCAGGACAAGTGCATGGGTTGTAACCTCTGTTCCTGGGCCTGCCCTTATGGCGCACGTGAGTTAGATCCGGATTCGGGCACTATGAAAAAATGTACTTTGTGCGTGGACCGTATTTACGATGAGCAATTACCAGAGGCTGAACGTCAGCCAGCCTGCGTATTGACTTGCCCAACTTCTTCTCGAGTATTTGGAGATTTTGATGATCCAGATTCGCAAGTTTCAAAGTTAACTAGAGAGCGTGCTGGCCAACAGTTGATGCCTGAGCTTGGTTACAACCCGGTTAATACCTATTTGCCGCCTAGAAACCCTAAGCAACAAGATAGTATTGCGGTGTCGCCTATGCAGGGCGTTAGGCAATTGGTCAATCGTATTATTAATCGTTAATTATTAAGCTATTTTAGGTATTTATTATGCATCCGGCCTTTTCAGTTCTTATTTTTACCGTCACCTCTGGAGCTGGCTATGGTTTGCTAGCCTGGTTGGGAGCGGGGCAGTTATTAGGCTATACCCAAGGCTACATAGTAGCTCAGCAACTAAGCCTTGGCGTTATTGCTATGGTGCTTGTTAGTATTGGTTTAGCTTCGTCTACAATGCACTTGGCTAGCCCTAAAAATGCGTGGCGTTCATTTAGCCGCTTTCGCACTTCATGGTTATCACGTGAAGCCGTATTTGCTATTTTGCTATACCCTGTGGCCGCTCTTTACGCGGCTGCAATATTTTTGCAGTGGCCTAGTATTAACCTATTGGCTGGGTTGAGTATTATATTAGCGTTGGTCACTTTGTTTACTACCAGCATGATCTATGCAAGCTTAAAAACTATCCGTCAGTGGAACACACCTATGGTTCCTGCCTTATTTATGGCCTATGCCTTAATCAGTGGGGGTTCGTTATTTTTAGCTGTAAACAGTTTCTTTGGTGCTTTAAATTCTCAATTATTAGCGGTTGTGATGGGGCTAGTGCTTATTACTTTAGCACTTAAGTTGGTGTATTTTTTCTGGCAAGGTAAACCTCAAGGCGCCACTATTCAAACGGCTACAGGCTTTTCCCAAGCCAGTGTTCGGTTATTGGATGCAGGCCATAGTGCACCAACCTTCTTAAACCGTGAATTTGGTTATCAAGTTGCTGCAGATTTACTTCTTCGCTTGCGCATAGTGATGACTTTAGTGACTTTTATAGTTCCATTAGGCCTTTTTTATTGGGTTTTTGATGGTGCCGGTAGGACCGAACTTTTAGCTGTTGCATGGTTTGCTATGATGGCTGGCTTGTTATTGGAACGCTGGTTATTTTTTGCTGAAGCTCGACATGTTGTGCGCCTTTATCAAGGAGAGCAACGCACTTAAATGGATAGCGTAAACCTAGACTGGTTTTACCTGCCATTATCACTTTTAGAACTCGCTTATGCCCTCGTCATCGTATTCATTGCAGGTGTTGTTAGGGGATTAGTGGGTTTTGGTTTTTCTGCTCTGTGTTTTTTTGCCTTAGCACCTGTTTTTAGCGCTCAGACCATTGTACCTTTGCTGTTTATCATGGAGGTGATTGCCAGTTTGCATTTGTTGCCTAAGGTATGGCGTCAAGTGCCATGGCGCTGGTTACTCATTCTGTGTTTTGGGAGCGCACTAGGAACGCCCTTAGGAGTCATTGCACTGCAGCATTGGCAATCAGATTTAGTGCGTGGTTTGGCTGGATGTGCCGTGTTAGTAGCTTGTTTTGCGCTATGGCGGCAATGGTATTTTAAAGCTGCTCAGTCAGTAGTTTGGATTGTTATAGCTGGTTTGGTTGCTGGATTCTTGAATGGCCTTGCAACGATTGGGGGTCTAGTAGCAGCGGTTTATATGATGTCTTCAAATATGCACCCTGCAGTAATGCGTGCTGGGCTTATCTTATTTTTCTTACTGATTGATCTCTATGGTTTGTCTTGGTTTCAAGGACACAAGCTAATATCTTCTCATCTACCCAGCCTGCTGCTCATTATGCTGCCTGTTATTCTCGTTGCTAACCAAGTGGGTGCCAGCCTATTCAACCGCATTGACGTGATGGCCATGCGTAGACTTACCTTGGCTTTGTTGTCAGCACTTGCAGCCATTGCCGTAATTAGCTCACTGGTATAGTCCTTAGCTATAACAGCCCAATACTGGAAATGTGATAGCGGTATTAATCAACTGTCATTTCATGTTGCCCAAAACTCCTTCCCAACATTTAAAATGCCAAAACCCAAATTTATGGATCTTTAAAAATTCATGGGTGGGTGAATAGAAAATAAACGACTATGCAAAGGTGGTTATGTTCTTAAAACACATAATTATTCAACCATGCAATTGTTAAATACAAGGGTTAACTTATAACTAAGGAAAAGTGAAAAAATAAATAAATACAATAAGTTAAATGATACTTACCCCAAGGAGTCATTGAAGAAATCTACTAGGCCATAAAGACAACATACTATACAAGCCTGCTGTAAACATGTTATCAATTAATTACATAATAATAACAAGAGTTAAATTAATGTTTAACACTAATCCTTTTGCCGAACTTTCGGTCATGATCGATCCCACCATTATGGAAACATACGTCATACTTATGGCACTCTTGGTCGCTGGTGGAACACTATTTGATATCGTACACAAGAGAAGTGCCCAGTACTTCTTTAATAATTGGCAGAAATCTAAGGCTAATGCAAAACGCCAAGTCAGTGGCGGCGAAAAGGCATCGGTGGCGGTTAAAACAGCCATAGATGGTTTGACTTCTGCCGAATTAGGTGACTGTAGCACGCGGCGACAGCTTGCTCATCTGTTAACAATGTATGGGTTTATTGCTTACACTGCCACGACAGCCATGATGGTGTTCGGCTATCAAGAGTCGGCAACACCGGTAATTGTGGCCAATCTTTGGTATCTTGGTGCCTTCATGGTGTGTTTAGGTGGTTACTGGTTCTGGTTTTTCATCAGAGTTGATGTTTCCGCTGAAGGGCATTCACCATTTCGACTTGTGCGAGCTGACCTGTTTGTGGTCTCACTCACCCTAAGCACTACATTAGCTCTGGTCTGGGCCTATACCCAATCCAATGGTAATTCCGCGTGGAACGTGCTGACCCTGACCTTGTATATCTTTACAACGACAGTGCTGTTTGGATCAGTACCATGGTCTAAGTTTTCTCATATGTTCTTTAAACCAGCTGCGGCTTTAGAGAAAAAAATGTCTGAGGCAAGCGGATCACGAAATAACCTCCCTGAGCCTGTTGACCGCACCAATCCTGCTGTCCGCGATAGTCACTCTATGGAATTACTCAAGGATGCCCCCTTATCTATGGGACTGGGCATCAAGCGTGAAAAGCCCAGTCATTACTAAGGTGAGTCTTAAAATACCCTAATTAAAATCTTCCAAATATATATGTGAGAGGAAATATATCATGCCAACTTTTGTTTACATGACCCGGTGCGATGGATGCGGACATTGCGTAGATATCTGCCCATCGGACATCATGCACATTGATAAGACCAATCGCCGTGCCTACAATATTGAACCCACGCACTGTTGGGAATGTTTCTCTTGTGTAAAAGCCTGTCCTCAAAACGCCATTGATGTGCGCGGTTATGCAGACTTTTCGCCGCTGGGCCATAGCGTTCGAGTGGACCGAGATGAGGACAAAGGAACCATAGCGTGGAGCGTCAAGTATAGAGACGGCAGGGAGAAGAGTTTTCTTTCTCCAATCACCACCAAGCCCTGGGGTAGCTGTACACCTAATCTTAAAGAAGTTGTGGGGCCAACCCAGGAGCAGCGTGATGGCGAGTTATTATTTAATGAACCGAAATACATCCGCTTTGACGATGGAGGCCTTCACACATTGGCATCGAATGGCCTGACGCTAAAACAGGGAGTTTATTACTAATGGCCTACAAGACAATCCTAGAAGATAATATTGACGTTTTAGTCGCTGGTGCAGGTTTAGGTGGCACCGGTGCAGCTTTTGAAGCCAGGTACTGGGGCCAAGATAAGAAAATCATCATTGCTGAAAAGGCGAATATAGATCGCTCTGGCGCTGTTGCTCAAGGGCTCTACGCAATCAATTGTTACATGGGTACGCGCTTTGGTGAGAACAACCCAGAAGATCACGTGCAGTACGCGCGGATAGACTTGATGGGAATGGTTCGTGAAGACCTCTTATTTGATATGGCTCGGCATGTAGACTCTGCTGTTCACCAGTTTGAAGAGTGGGGCCTGCCTATTATGAAGGATCCGGTGAAAGATTCCTACTTGCGGGAAGGCCGTTGGCAGATAATGATCCACGGAGAATCGTATAAGCCTATTGTGGCTGAGGCTGCGAAAAAGAATGCAGACAAGGTTTATAACCGGGTTTGTATCACCCACTTGCTCATGGACGAAGTTAAGGAAAACCGGATTGCTGGAGCGGTAGGATTTAATGTGCGTACTGGAGACTTCCACGTTTTCAAATCCAAAACAGTTATTTGTGGTGCTGGCGGCGCCTCAAACATCTTTAAGCCACGTTCCACTGGCGAAGGTATGGGTCGTACTTGGTATGCGCCTTGGTCTTCTGGTTCTGCCTACGGTTTAATGATCGAAGCTGGCGCTAAAATGACTCAGATGGAAAACCGCATTGTACTGGCCCGATTCAAGGATGGTTTTGGTCCCGTGGGAGCCTACTTCTTACATCTAAAAACCTATACCCAAAACGGATTAGGCGAAGAATTCGAATCCAAGTGGTGGCCACAATTACAAGAAATGGTTGGCAAAGAATACCTTGATCCTGAACTGTCCCACAAGACCCACCGGCCTATTCCTACGTGTTTGCGCAACCATGCCATGATCTCTGAGGTAAACGCCGGTCGAGGTCCAATCCACATGGTCACCATGGAAGCCTTCCAAGATCCGCACCTTGAGGAAGTAGGCTGGGAAAATTTCTTGGGGATGACGATCAGTCAGGCTGTACTTTGGGCCGCTACAGATGTGGATCCCAAACATGAAAACCCTGAACTGACTACCTCAGAACCATACGTCATGGGCTCCCATGCTACCGGTAGTGGTGCTTGGTGCTCTGGTCCTGAGGATGTTTCTCCACCCGAATATTTTTGGGGTTACAACCGTATGATGACCATTGAAGGCTTGTTTGGTGCCGGTGACGCCGTCGGCGGAACGCCCCATGCGTTCTCGTCAGGATCATTCACCGAGGGACGTCTCTCAGCTAAGGCCGCCTGTCGCTATATTGATGATGGTAAGGGTGAGGGTATTGTGGTCTCGGACAAACGGATCAACGAGCTTAAAGAAAAAATCTATAAGCCAATGGAGCATTACAAAATTTACCGCAACGAAGTTGTTGCTGGTGATGTTAATCCTAATTATATCAATCCACGGCAGGGTCTGGACCGTTTGCAGAAACTGATGGATGAGTACTGTGGTGGTGCAACCGTGAGTTACATGACCAACGAGAAATTGCTGAGCATTGGTCTTAAAAAGCTCAAGGTTATGGAAGAGGACCTTGAGAAGCTTGCAGCTTCAGATTTTCATGAGTTACTGAGGGCTTGGGAGCTAATGCATCGTCACCGAACGGCAGAATGTGTGACGCAGCATACAATGTTCCGCAAAGAAACCCGCTGGCCTGGCTACTACTATCGTGGTGATGCTATGAAGCTAGATGATGAAAATTGGCATGTGTTGACTGTCTCGCGACGTGACCCTAACACAGGTGAGTACACCATGGAAAAGGCCCCTGTTTATCACCTCGTTAAGAATAGTGAGTAATATGTAATGCCAACAGAGGGGTTTAGGTTAACCCCTCTGTTTGGTTTAACCAAAGGGATTAGTATGGTGCGTGGTGGCCTTTTTTTGTAGGCTTTTTGTGATTGATGATTAACTAGGATAAACAACTGCCAATGAGCATAATTGCATCAACAAATACTCGGAGCGTCACCGATAAAACAGATGACGAAATTCTTGCCATAGCTAACCCATTGTGGAGTCACCTTTTACATGCCTCCAATACCGGACAATATGGCGAGTTTGTAAAGTATTTTTCTGAAAACTTAGTGCGTGGATTGAACGAAATCGAGGTAGGCAAGCAATTTGCAAATAGCGAATTGACCAGAAATCTATCTGAGTCGATTGAATTTATAGGGACCATCCGCCGCGGAGTGCATGTAACCGTACTTTATAGACAACGCAGTACAAAAAAAGAAGGGGAGTGGCTTGGTAGACTTGTTTTAGGATACGAAGACGAAGAAATTAAGATTTTTGGAGCATCCATCTTTTAATTATTAGAAATGAATTTGATATGAATAACACAATTCAAAATACAAAGTATGTGGAACTGGCTTATACGGTAGTCGATCAAAAATCGGGCGAGGTTCTTGTTGCTGTTGAATTTCCAATTGGCTACGTCCATGGTGTGAACGATATTCTTGCACCTGCAGTTACAAAAGAACTAGAAGGTAAGTCTGCTGGTGACGTCATTGAAGTACCCATTGATTGTAACCAACTTTATGGCCCCCGAGACGAATCTCTAGTGTTCACAGATCGGTTAGAAAATGTTCCTAAAGAATATAGAGAAGTTGGCACTACTCTCCATTCTGAGAATGAAAAGGGAGAAAGGCAGAGCTTTATTGTTACCAGAATTGACGACGAAACATTGACTGTTGATGGCAACAACCCTCTTTGCGGGAGGATGGTTAACTTCAACTTAGAAATCCTTGGTGTTCGTGATGCAGTTGAAGAAGAAATAGAAGCGGGTGGTTCAATTGAAAAAGGGCCAGACATTCCCGAAGCGCTAACGGTGCCAATTCATTAAAATGGTTCCCATTTATTATTATTTAAAATATTTACTTTAATCCTTAATTATTGAATTAAATGCATAAAGGTGAAAATCATGAGTGATCTACCCAAAGAAAAACCACCGGTTCCAGATGGTAAGTCTAGATTTATGACTACCCGCAGAAAAGAACCAAGTAAGACAGGTTTCGTTGGATACGAGGCTGTCTGGGAACCGTTCCATAAAGTGGTGGAATACACTACGCCGAAAAAGCCATGATTAGCCACAGGTTTTGATGTGGGTCTTTGGAGGAGAATCATCTTCAGTACTAGAAAAAAATTATTTGCATAAGGAAGGAGAAAATAATGACTAATTTAGTCCCACCTCATGGTGCTGGAGTTTTAAAGCCTCTGCTTATTTCAGAAGACCTTAGATCTCAACAAATGTCTAGAGCTGAAAGCTTAGTAAAAATCCCAATGAGTAGTTGTGAGGTATGTGACCTATTGTTGTTGTCAATGGGCGCCTACACACCACTTGATGGTTTTATGAAACAAGCTGACTGGCGTGGTGTTTGCGAAGATATGAGGCTAGCTGATGGCTTATTTTGGCCCATTCCAGTTACACTTTCAGCTAATAAAACGCTAGCTAATAAAATAGAAATTGGTCAGGAAGTGGCATTAATTGATGGTGAAACCCAGCAAATTATGGGTATATTAATGGTTCAGGATAAATACATCCCCGACCTTGCTCTGCAATGTGATAAAGTTTTTGGCACCAAGGATAAAAGCCACCCAGGTGTTGCTAAAGTGATGGCTCAACCATCAGTCAACCTCGGTGGCTCCATAAAAGTTATTGAGGAAGGCTGGTTTCCACATGAATTTGGTGATCTTTATATTCGTCCTGAAGAGAGTCGAGATTTATTTAACCAAATGGGTTGGTCAAAAGTAGCCGCATTTCAAACTCGAAACCCAATGCATCGTAGCCACGAATTTCTGGTGAAAATTGCTATTGATGTCACTGATGGTGTGTTTATTCACCAAGTGTTAGGCAAATTAAAACCCGGTGATATTCCAGCACCGGTGCGAGTTGAAGCCATTAAAGTCATGGTAGATAAATATTTTAAAGATAATATAGCTGTTCAGGCTGGGTATCCCATTGAAATGCGTTACGCTGGGCCTAGAGAGGCTCTTTTTCATGCGCTGATACGACAAAACTTTGGGTGTTCCCATTTAATTGTTGGAAGAGATCATGCTGGTGTTGATGATTTTTATGGGCCCTTTGATGCGCACCATATTTTTGATACTTTGTGGGAAGGTGCCTTGGTCACTCAGCCATTAAAAATTGACATTACATTTTATTGTGAAGTTTGTGATGGTATGGCGACTGCAAAAACATGCCCTCATAATGAAAAATTTAGAATTAATGTGTCTGGCACACGGCAACGTCAAATGCTGTCCAACGGTGAAGAAATTTCCACTAAATTCGCTCGGCCAGAAGTGGTTACTGTATTGCGAAAATTTTATGATAGCCAAGTTTAATCAATACTCATAATACCCCAGTAAATGGCCAAGCTAACGGGGGTAAAACTGCTTTCAGAGCGAGTATGCAATGATCATAGCCCAAATTTCTGACAGCCACATAGATCCAAAGTCTGATAAGCTCAAAGATCGACTTAACAATCTTCTGTGTGTGGTTGATAACATTAATAACCTATATCCTAGCCCTGACTTAGTTATTCATACGGGTGATGTTGCACACAACGGTTCCCAAGAAAAATACACCCTGGCGTTGACTATCCTAGAAGATATTACCGTGCCAATGTATGTTTGTGCAGGCAACCGAGATGACCGAACGCTAATTGCTAAAAACTTCCATACGGGCCTGATTATTAACCCTGATTTAGAGTTTCTGCAATATAGTATAAATAATTATCCAGTGCGTTTGATTGCATTAGATACTTTATCTACGAGCACTAACATGGGTGATTATTGCCAGGTACGCGCTAATCACCTTAGCTGGATGCTAGCCCAGGAGCCACAGAAACCGACTGTACTCTTCATGCACCACCCACCGTTTGAAGTCATTGACTCTAAATATCCATTTCAGTTTGAACATTGGAATACAGTGGATCACTTGTCCCATGTATTGGCGCAAAACAGCCAAGTAAAACAACTTTTCTGTGGCCATACACACCGTAATTCAAATGGTCAAATCGTTGGTATCCCAGCCAGTACAGTACCTAGTGTGGCTGTTGATCTGCGATTTGGTAATGTTCCTGATGGAGCAGAGTTAAGGCCCATTTATCACCTGCATCAATTTGACGGCCAGCAGTTTCAAAGTAAAACGGTGGTGTGCTGAATAAAAATGATAAATAACTACCTTAATTTAGGTCTACTTTAACGCATGGTTCACCATCATCTGAACTCAAAGCGTGGTCTTATTTTCAGTTACATAATTGCATGCGTTTTAACTTGCCGAGTGTGTTATTTTTAATGCCACTTTTTTAAAGCCATACCTCAGTTTATAGGTGCTTTGGCGTTAGTTAGGTGGCCCAATTTCACCCATACCTTTGCCCCATGGTTACCCGCTATAGAAGTAATTTTTACTTGGCTTGGGCAGCGTAACCAAGAGCCTTGGCGCAGTACATCTCCACTTTCAGCTATAGTGCCGCTGAGCACTAGTATTTCAACACCCCCACCGGCATCTAAGGTTAAATTGGCACCGGCCTGAACCTCTATATACTTTACAGTTTCGTACCTGTCTTGGTGAAGAATTGCAGTTCTTATAGCACCCTTTGTTGTGGCAGAAGCCTCAGTCATAGTTAGATGGAATTGCTTGCGATCCTGCATGTCAAACTGCCATAGCTTTACAAATATAGTGCAGCCTTGATCTGACCTTGGTGAGTGATTTGTGGTGGGTGGATTGCGCACGTAGGTGCCAGCGGGGTAGTTGCCATTCTCGTCTTGAAAGATACCCTCAAGAACAATAAATTCCTCTCCTCCCTTATGGCAATGCTCCGAAAAGTGGCTGTTGGCTGCGTAGCGCACTATTGTTGTTGCCCGCGCTATCTCGCCTCCTATTCGATCTAACATCCGCCTTTCTACGCCAGGCATTGGAGACTCCAGCCATGGTTCGTTATCCGAGTGGACGAGTACACGAAGATTAAAGTTCGCGTTTATTTGCATGCCATTTTCATCACTATAAAACTGCAACTCCCTAACCGCTAATAAAGTTCAAGCAGCTATTGTACGACAAAAAAAGGGTAGCCCATTATGGAGTACCCTTTTATTTAACTTTGGTTCAAGCTAACACTTAGCCTTTGCCACGCCATGGAATAGTGCGGGTTATAACGGCGCGCATAATGAGATCAAACAGAAGACCAAG